>TARA_R100000808_G_scaffold11570_2_pt1 | contig 41573 bp, 23 predicted proteins | sample TARA_R100000808 | Tara Oceans TARA_R100000808 (sample SAMEA2622852) | marine metagenome | biome: marine biome (ENVO:00000447); feature: marine epipelagic mixed layer (ENVO:xxxxxxxxx); material: "saline water (ENVO:00002010), including plankton (ENVO:xxxxxxxx)" | depth 140 m | reverse complement strand
ACACGGCGAAGAGATAAAAACTACTGTAGGTGTCGATTTAATAGCCGGTAATGATGATGAAAAATTACAGCCAATTCCCAGAGGAACAGATCTTAAAAATACTTTAAAAGATATAATGGAGCTAATAGATGATTTAGCCGCTCAAGTATCAACGCTTGAAAATGAACTAATAACAATTAATCAAGCTTTAGCAAGCCATACTCACAACTCTATGGGGCCATACCCTGGTACCCCAACCACGCCATCTTTTGATCTTATGGCTAGTGCGATACAATCAATCGGCAAGTTATACGCTCAGGGAGTCATGGAAATGTATCTCTATAGAACAAATACTACAACCTTTAGAGCCAATAACCTTGAGGCAATTGGTTCGAAGCAATTCAATAGTAAATATAATAATACAAACTAATTATAGAGTCGGAATATATTAAATGCCTTACCCTTTTGTTTTAGTTGATTATCCAATCGACCCTATATACGGTGATTCCTCAGATGTGCATGGCTATAATGCAGTAGATCCAGGTCTTCGCGAATCTATTAGAATCGATGATGAGACACAGGCCTTAGAATATTTTAAAAAAGGTCTTGAAAGATTATTATTTATAGCGCAGTACGCCGTTGATCGAGGGTATAATACTCATTACGCAGTTTGGAATATATCGACAGGTAGTCCAACCTCTCTTAAGGATCAATATGATAACTGCGACGAAACTGAATGGGCTAAACCCGGAGGCTCAGACTGTGATTTTTATATTTGGGGCGATCCGGAGGGAATGGTAAGGTATTTAAAAGATACTGTATTGCCAAATTATGTGTCCTATGCTTCCGACCAAGATCTTATAAATTATCTTAAAGATGTAGAAAAATATACTGTCCATGAGTGGTCCCAAAATGATCATCAAGGACCAAAGTTTGCTCTTCTTGGAGACCCTGACAGCAGGGCTCCGGGCGGCGTTGATCAATATGGAAACAAATATCAATTTGAACACGTTGGGAATCGCCGCGGCGAGCTAGGATATTTAATTCAAGTAGCGGAGCATATAGCAGATCATCGTCCAGGACTGGTGTCGGGACAGCGAGGTGTCGCCCCACCGGGTTCGGGTATTGCACGCGGCACCGGTGAAGAATATGAATTTGAAGTAAATACATTTGAAGATAGTGCGGCACCAGCCGGCACATTTGGCTTATCAGAAGAGGAATATCAAGCAAACTTAGCTGCCGGCAATGCAGTTGGGCCTTGTGCAACATCCGAGGCGCCTTTTGTTCCAGAAGAATGCCCGGTATGTATCCCAAATGCTAGCGCTCCAGTGCCAAATTGGAGAACCAATGGGCACGGAGAGGTATTTTTAAATAGAAAAACTTGTGAGTACTGCGTAACTGTAGTATCAAACGAAACAAACATATCAATATTGAATGATATCACTAGCAGAGAAGCGTTTCTTGAGGCACAAAAAGTTTCGGGTGTTGAATTAATATTAGAAAATTTTGAAAAAACTCCTCTTGACGCGTCCACTAGACAAACTGTTTTAAATGAAGCAGCCGCAAAAGAATATGATGTTCCTTTAAGGAACTTAATGCCAATTAAAACTTTAGTGTGCGTTCCGGTTGCACTAATAGAGTCAATACAGTTTAGTCCTACTGTTGACGAGTCAATAGAGGAACCACCCGCTGGTCCTGTAGGCGTTGTGTTAGAGGCTCCAAAGATTCGCCTTATGATTCGTCAAGTGTGCGAAGCATTTAGATATTACGGCCATCAGTATGCACTGTGGTCATATGAAACCGGCCAAGTAATACCTAATTTTGATCCTAATGAAGAAATCAGAAAATTAAAGAAATTTGTTCCTGTTCTGGTATCTTTAATGAATAGAAACGGCTTTAAATTAAATGGTCCTGGGGCAGCTGAAAGAGTAGAGTTTAGATTTAATGAAGAATACCAAGTAATATATGGTCAAGCTAATGAACCATATTGTGAGCCAGTTGAGCTGTTATGGAAAAAAGAAGGGGATAATCTTGGAGGGTTTAAAGATTTAGAACCAATCAATGATCCGCGCACAATGGCATATATAGCTGCTTTGCCTGACATAGTTGCTGACGCCGGTGCAAGAAAGCCAATGGCATGGGATAAGTTTTTCGTCAAGTATACATTTCCAGAAATAACTATTAATGAAGTTAACAGCCCGTTGGGATCTACTGGAGTATCGGATGATCCACTGCATATGGCAGCACAGGCCGTTGTTGACAAGATTGTTAGCCTACCAGATGCAATAACAGCAAAATTTTCATCTCAGGTATGTCGGGATTCTTCTTCACAACTTGATTATCTTAACGAGCTTGGTGATCTAGGAGGAATGCTTTCTCGTGCTCAGAATTCTGCTAATTCTAGTTTACAGCTTGGCGACAACATATTTTTAAAGCTACCAGAACTTTTAGAGCAATCAAGTAATTTAGACGAATTATCTCAAAATATACTTAATAAGTTAGGTCAAGGCGGCCTCCTAGACTTAATAAATACTGCTTTTGAGTGCCTTACGAAAGGGGTTAGTTTAGCCGATACTCAAGACGCAGTTGTTAGTGCCGCAATGAAGGCGATGGACTCAGCCTATATTGAAAAAATATTTACTGGCTTGTCCCCTGAAATGCAAACTAGAATTAAAAATTGTGTAACTGAAAAAGGTGGCGCCCCCCAACCTCCTTGGGAATCTGGCTATAGAACCGGTAGCTACAACTACAATGTTGCTGATTTAAATGTTGGCGATGAGAATGCAACAGTAGCTAGCCAAACAGCACAGTTTAGACCAGAGGCTCAGACGGCCAATGTTGGCACAATAGGTACAGCCTCTAGCAATATGATGAACGCCGATATGGGCCTATATGTTGATTGTATATTAGAAAATGTTGATACTGACTATCTTTTATCCGAAATAGAAAAGTTTCCAGGAGCTGAATTAATAGCTAAAATACTCATTAAGAGTGAATGTCCACCTCCTCCAATATTTAATCCACCGCTAGATTCTTTTATGAAGACTTTAGATTTGGATTTTAATAGAGGTAATGCGGCAATTGAAATGCCGGAAATACCAAAGTTTTCCACAACAGATAATATGAAATCGATGATGGATGGACTTTTAGAAGCCATTATACAAATAGCAGTTAAAGTCATTGTAGTCATATTAGATATGATTTTAAAAATACTTTTAAATGGTATATGCAACCTGCTAGGTCTTTTGGGAGATTTGGCTTCTGGGTTGTTCGAGAATATCCCTTCAAATAATTTTGCCAATTCAATCAAAGACACTCTTAGTGACACTGGCTTATCTTCGCTGGGAATTCCACTACCATTAGCTGATGACGAGACAATTAATAAGGCAGCAGCAGATTTATTTGGTTCTTTTAGCAGAGCGTGTACAGATGCCGAAAGTTTACCATCTGCTGAAGAATCGGCTGCTTTTCTAAACGAAATCGGATTAGTATTAACACAGGGTGAATTTATTGATTTAACTGAGGGAATAGCCGCAAAGGAAGTGTATGACGCTATTGGTCATTTGGTTAATTTAAGGCATAGATCATTTTTATGCATATTTCCAAATAATGCTGCAATAGAAGCCTTCTTTATGTCATTGGGCGCGATGATCGATCCGGCATTTAGAACAAGAACCTCTCCAGGTCTACCAGTTTTTCCAGAAGTTTGTTCAGATGTTTCTGGCGCGGAAGAAGTTGATAATTTAAGAAGAATGCTATTAACCAATAAAAATTTAGATCCAGCGCTGGTAGACTCTCAAATAAAATCTTTAAAATGTCGTGCAATCTCTGACATAGAAGATTTAGCAAATATTGCACAAAATGGTCTTTTTGCGGATATGCCTCCAATATTAGATGATTATTCGGATCCGTCATGTCCAGTTCCTGGAATACTACCTCGCGATCCTTCGCCCGAAATGCTTCCTACAGGCCCAATTGCTGTGGCTTCTGGTCCCGCTGGAGCCATTGAAGGTATGTATTCCATACTTGAGCAAGTATATATTCAGGATCTTATGGGACCAGCCGGATTTTTAAATATGATTTTATCCGATAGGGATGGTCGTAGTTTAACCTCCCATCACGCATTTATAGCATTTCAGGCAATATTTGGTATTTTTAGTCCAAGAGAAAATACCCGTGAAATGTTGCTACCAGAAACAGTAGCAAAATATTTAGAATATATCTTAAAAAATCCAGGAGAAGCCCACCACGACGCAGGTTATAAATTTATGAATCGTCAATTTATAGCTAATGGTAACCCGGATTTAATTCTCTCTTATAGCAACTACTATCCTAAGAAGAACAGAGACTGGTATTCTTTCAAGATTAAGTACACTGCCTCAGATTATAATGCTACAACACTTAACAACAGATACAGAATGGAACTAGTTGAAAGTTTTAAATATTCTTTTGACGCTCTTCCACCAGAAGACGAAGAAGTTGAAAAGGGCAAAGAAACAGTAGTAATCGACACAGACCCAGGCATACCATTAGATATAGTAGAATACATTGAAGATGAATTAGGCTTAGATATTGAAAGCGTCATGACTGCGGGCTTTCCCTATAGTTCAACGGTACCCAGTACTCAAACAACTGGAAATCCAGATATTGAAGCTGCAATATACAATTTAAGGGTTGAAATACGTGAGGCCTCACAGATTTACAACTCAAACAAAGTTTATGTTGATGCAACTAATTTAACTTTAGATTTGCATTCAGTAAATATTTCAAATGCACCATCAAATGAATATGCTCATTTAGAAAATGGTCTACTTCCTGCCCTTAGGGAAATAGATGTAGAGCAAATAATAACCCCAGATACCGGTCAATTTGGCGGTCAAACTTATGATCGAACTGAACTTCAAAATGTTCGCGACGAACTACAGACTTCAATTGACGAAGTAATAAAAACTGTCAAAGAAACAATTAATCAAATTAAAAATAATACTATAGCTAGTTCTGCTGGGCTATCGGCTCAAGGAGTTGTATTTGGTAAATACATAGAAAAAATCTTAAGAGACGAGTGGCCCGCAGCGACCCCAATCATGGAAGGTGCTGCAATCGCTCAATCTTTTAGTAATATTGCAGAAATATGTGCAACAGAAATGTATGGCTATATTAATACTAGTCTTTTTAATTCATTAGCTAGTATGATAGGACATAACAATACAGCATTTCTTTATGGTGAAGGTGGAAGCACCTTCAGCGGAAATGATCCAGTAAGATATGCCCCTAGAAAAATCAATCTAGACAAGACACATCGACATCCAGTAACTGGTCTTCCAGAACCAATCGACCCTATAGCATTTGGAGGAAACGATGTTTTTCCATCATTCTATATGCAGCCGCCACAAAATAGAAATGGATGGTGTGGAATAGCAGATAAAATGATACCCGAAGTTGATGCATGCGACCCAAAAAGAAAAAATATTGTTGATTTTAAACAAATCGGTAAGCAAGTGATGGAGTTTCACAAAAAAATAGCTGACGATCCAAGAATAAATCAAAGTTCTCATTGTGTTTTGGAGCCTCCCTGCGGCAAAGTAATGAGAAGATCGACAGCTTCAATGATAGAGGGCTTGATTAAATCAACAATAAGAATCTATATTACTGAAGCTGTCCTCAAAGGCATGCCAAGTTTTGTTAAGTTTAAGGCCGACTTTAATGAAGTTTATGATAGTCTTTTGGCTCGATATATAACTCAGACATTAAAAGACGGATTTCTACAATACTCAGTTAAGGGTTTTGGCAGAAGAAAAAATGATGAGTATTATTTTCAGTTTTTAGAGCAAGCGGTACAAAACTTTGGTCGCAAGCTGGACGCTGGTTTGGTCGAGGCCACTACAGAAGAACAAGAAGCAGTTGATATCATTAACGGTCTGCAAGGTATATGGAAAAAAGATCCTACACTTACAAGCGATAAGCCATATGCTAATACCGGCGAAAAACTAAAAAGAGTAATGCCACCTAGTATATTTCGTGAGCACTTGGCAAATATATCAAAAGGATTTTTAAATCCACTAAATAATGACAATGCTCTTAGTATTGAAGAAGCTAGAAAATTAAAAGAAAGATCGTGGGACTACTTTATGAGAGAAGTGGAGCCCTACGCAGAAATAATATTATCTAGATATATTAAAGAAGAGTTGGCTTATATTTCCGGAGAGTTTTCAAAAAGAATCCCACCAGAGTACAAAACTTTATATGAAGCTTTCTTGGGTGATTCAACATATGGGTGTTATGGTAATATTGATTTTAATACTTTTGCAAAACCATCTAGTTTAGCAAATCCTTTTGCCGTTGTGCATAACGCGGTCAACCCCAAGATATCGGGCTATGCGGGAGATTCTAATATCTTTTTTGAAAAATACTCAAATCCCGACGCCGAAGAGCGCTTAAATCCTATGTCTCCAAGCGCTCTTGAACCTTCCAATGAAAGTAAAAATCGTTATTCACCTTTTGTATTAGAGAGTTATATTTACGTGGAGGACTACGACGAGCAATATTTTGTAAATCTTGTCGCCGGCGCAGCAAATACAACGGCTGTTCTTAGTAGTTTAAGGTCTAAGTATGGCGATCTTGAGTCCAGTGGAATACCAAAAGTTTGGCGGCAACATGTCCAGAGTCGCGACCCACATTTATTCGGAGTGGTAAAGGCCTCAGAGTGGCAAGCTTGGTTAGCATCAAAGGCATCAATTTTTGAACCTTTAAATCTTCAAAAAGTTGATTTATGGCAATCCTGGTCCTATGGGTTAAGAATTGTTTTTGTTCCACCAAATAAAAGTACGGAATCCATACTGCCAAAATCTTCTAATCTAAAAGAATTACTCAGCACAGTAACTTCTTATTATCCGGCTGCTACACGACAAAATAATAAAGCTTTTTCCATAGGTACTTCTAATGTAGACGAAAATCCAATGAGCATACCACTAGTAAAAAGTGAGTTAGTTATGCCGATGGGTACAGATTTAGCTGATGCAAGTTGGTATGATTCATATGATGGTATAGGTGGTATGGCCCCGTTAATACAGGGCTTGGTATGTGGTCCAGAGTACAAGATGCTTTTTAGATATTGTTTTAATATGCCAAGAATTATGTCAGTCATAGCAGTATACATTATTAACGCATTTCCGCCCTCTATTGGCAAGGCAGGGGCTGAGGGTGCTGATGGAACAATGGAAGGCCCATATGAATTTCCCGGCGCGTGGGTCGATACTCATGGCCGCCCCGGCCAAGGCGAAGATAACGACGGTTGGTATAAACCCAGTGGTCCATTTGCCCCTAGTGAATATTATGGTGGAGGATTAAACCTGTCTCCATTTGCCGTTAATTTTAAGAGATGGGAATTTAAAAACGCGTTTAGTAGAACAAAAAGAATAGTTGCACACAATTTTATGGACCTATATAATTTAGAAAACCCACTATATATTAGTGAGTCATTAACAAGCACAGAGATGGAAGAAATGCTCAGGCAAGATACGGCCCCGCCCTGGCCAAAATTTAATGTGCGCCTTTGGCAAAAGAAAGTTGATAGGCCATACGATAAAGATGGAAACTTATGTTATGATCCAGAAGATGATTTTACGGAAGACTAATAGTTAAGACAGAGGAGAAATAAAATGCCAGGTTTAGGAGCAAGATTACCTTTAAATACTTCTTTAGAAGATGGTCCATATGAACTATTACAGGATATTAAGCAAGTCGCCGCCCAAAATATAAAGATGCTAATCTTTACTAATCCTGGTGAACGTATAATGGATATTAATTTTGGAGTGGGAATAAAAAGATATTTATTTAGGCAAAACACTCAAATAACATATAATGATTTAAAAGGTAGAATAAAAGAACAATTGGCAACTTATCTGCCATATGTTAAAATAGAAAAATTATACATCAATTCTCCTTTGAACAATCCAGACCTGCCTGAAAATTTTATGGGATTAAGAATTGAGTACAAAATAGTACCTTTTAACGAAAGAGACGTTTTAGAGTTATCTGTTTCTTCTTAGAAAACTATTTATTAAAAGAAAGGAAGAAATGAATGGCTAATTTAAAAACACCCATTAAATACACAAACAGAGAATTCGACACTATCAAGAGTGATCTGGTACAGTATGCCAAGCGTTATTATCCAGAAGTATATAAAGATTTTAATCAAGCTTCATTTGGGTCTTTAATATTAGATACAGTTGCTTACGTTGGCGACATTATGTCTTTTTATCTAGACTATCAGGTTAATGAATCATTTCTTGACTCAACAGCAGAGTTTACAAATGTTGTTAGATTATCGAAACAACTCGGATTTAAATATCGGGGCGTTCCATCGGCTGTGGGTGTCGCAGCATTTTTCTGTATTGTACCAGCTAATGATGTTGGTCTTGGTCCGAATAGTACATATAAGCCTATTTTAAAAAGAGGTACAACAGTCTCGTCTCAAACCGGTAATAAATACATATTGGATGAAGACGTTCGATTTGATAATGCATTTAATGAAGTTGTGGCCGCACGAGTTAACGACTCAACCGGTATACCTACGTCATACGCTATAAAAGCTTATGGTAAAATAATATCCGGTGGGTTCAGCAGAGAGCGAATAACCATTGGAGACTTTATAAAATTTAGAAAAATTCCATTGTCTTCGCGACAGTTGACAGAAATAGTATCAGTTGTCGATGAAGAGGGGCACGAATATCACGAGGTTGACTATTTATCACAAAATGTAATCTATAAATCCGTAACGAATAGAGGCACTGACGGAGATTCGACCCCGGCAATTATGAAACCTTTTGTTGCCGCTAGAAGATTTGTGGTAGAAAGAGAAGACGGAAAGTATTATCTTCAATTTGGATATGGTTCGGACTCAGAGCTAAAAACCACAACAGTTGCGGAGCCAACAAATATAGCATTAAAAATGCACGGTAGAGAGTTTATTAGTGATACAAGTTTTGATCCCGCAAAACTATTAGAAACCGACAAGTTTGGCGTCGGTCCATCTAATACAATATTAACGATTACCTATAGAGAAAATACAACTAGAAATACAAATGCTAGAATTGGTGCTGTAGATAAGGTAGATAATGCCATTGTAACTTACAACAGTCCTGACAAGGTGCCCACCGCAACCCAAAGAACAATTAGAGAGTCTATAGAAGTATATAACGAAGAGCCAATTGTTGGTAGTGTGTCTTTCCCAACGGCTGATGAAATCAAGCGAAGAGCTTATGATCATTTCGCAACACAAAATCGCGCTGTTACACTACAGGATTTTGAGGCTATTTCATACGCTATGCCGCCAAAATTTGGAACAATTAAAAGAATTCGGGTGGTACAAGACCCAGACTCTTTCAAAAGAAACTTAAATATGTATGTTTTAGCCGAAAATCAGAATCGTTATCTTGTTCAAGCTAATAACACATTGAAAGAAAATTTAAAAATGTGGTTAAACAACTACAAAATGATTCACGATACGATTGATATTTTAGACGGAAAAATAGTTAATTTTGCAATTGAGTTTCATGCCGTAGCAGACCCAAGTTTTAATAAATTTCAAGTGTTGGCAGCCGCCCAGAATGCAATTGCCGCGATGTATGCTCAGCCTCTATACATGGGAGAAAGATTATATATTACTGATATATACAATATTTTAAATAAAGACGTGCCTGGAATCATCGATGTTAAAAACGTAAAAATAATGCCTCGCACCACGGGTGCTTACTCAAGCACATCTATGAATTTTAATCAGCAGTTATCAGCGGACGGTAGATTTGTAAGTGTGCCAGACAATGTGTGTATGGAACTTAAATATCCTGATGCTGATATCAAAGGAACGATTGAATAATGGCTATTAAGAGATATTATGCCAGTGCAGACAACACAATAACAAACGCTTTTCAAAGTAATCTAACAACCCGAGCTACTGGTGCTAATATGGGTTTATCTGATATACTAGAAGTATTTTCTATCTATGGGCAAGAATCATCCGGGTCTCAAGAGCTTGCGCGAGCCCTAATCAAGTTTGATTTGTCCGGCGCCGCAAATACCATTAAAGTCGATAGAAACAATGGTGATTTACCTGCTGCAAACCAAGTAGATTTTTATTTAAGATTGTATAACGCTGAACATAGTCAGACTCTTCCAAAAAATGCAATTTTAGTGATCGAGGCACTACAAAAAGATTGGTCCGAAGGCAAAGGCCTAGATATGGAAGGCTATACAGATCTAACTAATGGAGATGGTGGTTGTAACTGGGTTTATGCCGAAGATGGTGACAATGGAGTTCGGGTTGCGTGGGATAGGCAAGGTGGAAATTTCCACCAGTCTCCTACATATACGGCATCTTTTGGTGCAGGTGTATCAGGAGTAACTGGTAGCGGCCCAACCGCGGATTTAAAAATTAACGTGACAACGTTAGTCGAACAATGGCTTGACGGCACAAAAAAGAATCATGGCTTTATAGTTCGCCTAACAGGATCACAAGAGGCCTACTTTCAAGGAAATCCATCCGGAACAGACCACGATGGAAACTTAAATAATCTTACTGGGTCAACTACTTCGTTCTATACAAAGAAGTTTTTTGCAAGGGGAACTGAGTTTTTCTTTAAGCGTCCCTGCCTTGAGGCTCGATGGAATAGCGCTACTAAAGACGACACTGGCAACATATTTTTTAGTAGCTCGTTGGCCCCGCAAGCAGAAAACTTAAATACAATTTATATGTATAACTACGTTAGAGGGCAACTAAGAAATATTCCAGACATCGGCACTGGACCTCTTTTTGTAGAACTCTATTCAGGATCTATAGGAAATACATCTCCATCAACATCATCAATTTTGCTTCCTCAAGGTGGCGGCGTTCAAGCGGCTGGCAACACAGTGATTACAGGTGGTTATGTTTCAACAGGAATATACTCTGCATCTTTTGCAATTACTTCCTCAACAGTTGACATAACGAAAGTATACGCTGTTTGGGCAAACACAGGCGTTCATAATCAAACCGGCAGAATAGAATTTTTAACTTCATCATTTAGGCCCAAGAAGTTTGATACTCCTGCTTTAAATCCATCTACAACTTATGCTTCTAGCATTACGAATTTAAAATCAATATATTCCACGAATGAACAAGCTCGTTTTAGATTATATGTCAGACAAAAAGATTGGTGCCCAACTATTTACACTAAAGCCACTGTTGAGGCAACTCCATATATTATTGATAGTGGGTCTTATAGATTTTACAGAGTCATAGATGAGCTTGAAGTTATTCCACACGGCACCGGTAGTTTGCTACACACACAAATGTCATACGACGTTTCAGGAAACTATTTTGACGTTGATATGCGATTGTTTGAACCAGGATACGCATATGCTATCAAAGTGGCTTACTATAATGGCTCCGTTGGGTCTTGGGATGAGCAACCGGAAACATTTAAATTTAGAGTGGAATAAGTTAATAAATGGCTATTAAGAAACTTTTTGACAAGGGTAAGACCGATAAAGTTGTTACGTCTACTGACCTCCAGAGCCTAGATGCTGGCGCTGAATCAGAAAGAAACATAAAACAAAGATTTATCGATATCGACCGTTATATCCCTCAAGTTGATTTTTCAAATCCTGAGAACTTTGCCAGATTCGGATTAGCAGAGAAGTATTATGTAGATGCTGTTGATAGGATTCTTAGATCTTATCCTTACGATGGTTCAGAAGCTGAAATAAACGAATACCACAATGAGTCAAATTATATTGATAGGTATATATTTGACAACTTATATCCTAGAACAACAGGATATATTACTTTCTCACCTCACGATACTTCCGATGATAATGGCGGCTGGGGTGCAAATGATACATCTCCAGCAGCAGCAAACCAATACTATGGTGAGCCCACAAATAAAGAGTATATTGAAGTTCGTGGTGGCCCTCATACCGCATCGTATGGTATGCCCTCAGGTTCGCTCGGAGTTTCATTTACTGGTTCAAACTATTACAGTACAGACATTTACAGCGCCGCTAAGGCGTCTCCAGCGGGCCGCGACGGCACTTATGAATCAAACCTTCGTATGAACCTTGACGATGGTATCACGGTCGAATTTTGGCTTAAAAAAGAATCTTTTATCGCTAGCAAAACACAAAAGGAAGTTATTTTTGATCTATGGAACCAAGTCACTTCTTCGGATGCTAGGCACGGCCGTTTAAGAATTGAGCTTACCGCTTCCGGTCCTGCCGAATCTAATGAGAACCCTTTTCGCCTTACTTTTGTTTCCGGGGCAATTGCAACCGGTGCAGGTGCTGGCTTCCAAAACCTGCCGCTAGGTGGCGCAACTATAACTACTTCAAAAGTGGCCGATAATAAATGGCACCATTATGCTTTTTCAATTGTAAAAGGTGCCTCCAATAACGTCGTTAAGTTTTATCGCGACGGCCAACTTGTCAATACAGTAGCCACCGGCTCTACAACTGGCGAAGTTACAGGCTCTTTGATTGGATTTATCGGCGCCCTTCAGACGCATCCTAATCTGCCAGTGTCTACAACTACTCCATCCGACAATATGGTTGGCTGGGGCAAGTTATCTGGCTCTATCGATGAGTTTAGATATTGGAAAGTGCAAAGAACTAGTAAACAAATTAGAGACAATTATTTTACACAAGTTCGCGGCGGAACAAATACAGACATATCAAACGCTGAGCTGGGCGTATATTATAAATTCAACGAAGGGATTACAACTGATTCTACTTTAGACTCCGTTGTGTTGGACTACTCTGGTCGCACGTCAAACGGTATTTGGGTTGGTTATGCATCCGATGCAAGAAGCACGGGCTCGGCTATCATAGAGTCCAGCGGCTCTAATAAATCAGAGTACAAAGATCCTGTAGTATACCATACGCATCCAGATATACAAACACTGAGAAATAATCTTGCGGCCTCAGCTAGCTATCACGATATTAGAAATAGCAATTCTATTTATCATTCTCTTCCAAGTTGGATTATTGATGAAGATACAGAGTCCGGCGGCCAGCTTAAAAACCTAACCCAGATTATTGGTAATTACTTTGATACGCTTTATCTTCAGATAGAGGCAATACCATCACTACATTCTACCACGTATCAAACTTCAAGTGGAAAACCACTGCCGTTTGCAAATCGTCTCTTGGAATCCAAAGGTTTCATAAATTCAGAGATATTTGCCAACGCTGATGTAATATCTGCAATTCGAAACTTAGACTCAAAAAGAGAGTATAGCGAAGATCTGCATAAGATTAAGAATTTAATCTATAAGAATATCTACAACAACTTAGTTTATATTTTTAAATCAAAGGGAACTGAAAAATCATTTCGTAACTTAATACGTTGCTTTGGTGTAGATGAAGATCTCATAAGAATTAACCTCTACGCGGATAATACGACACAACTACTGAGAAATAATTTCAGACCAAAAGCTGTAAAAAAGAATTTTATTGATTTTCACCAAACAGATAATCAAGATGCCGTTGTAACACACCAGACATCTAGTCAGGCTGGTGGGGCCAAAAACTCTGATTCGATTGGCGTAACTTATATCTCAGCTTCTCATAAGGATATATCTACTACAGCAGAATCGGAAGTTATTTTTCCACGGATTAAATCACCAGCTGATATTGGATATGTCGAGTTAACTTTTGTGTCCTCTTCTATATTTGGTTGGGACCAAGCTGATCCAGACCCAGATGACTTTATTAAACCTTCGGGCGGTTCAGGATATCAAGTCCTTGCTGTTCGACCAGATTCTGAATCTAAACACGCTAGTTTCTATTTAATTGATCGATCAAATAACGTAACAATAGCAACTTCTAGTATGTATATGGATGTATACGACGATCAACGCTGGACCTTTGCACTAAGAACTAGAAATGTTTTAACTTCATCCATCACCCCAGCCGATCCATCTTCAACTCACGGTCATATAGGTACCTATTTAACCGGCGGCCCAGGAGATACCGGCCCTAGTACTCATGTAGAAGTTAGTCTTTACGGCGTACATACAGTATACGATCAAGTTGTAGAAGAGTTTGCTTTAAGTGGTAATGCGATTCACTCTGACATTACAGTACCTAGAAGATATTATGTTGGTGCTCGTAGAACTAATGTTACCGGCGGAACAATTAATGAGTATTCTAGTGTTAAAGTTGGTTACCTTCGACACTGGCAAATGTATCTGGACAACAAAGTTATACAAGCACATGCCCGTGATACCGAAAACTATGGCGCCCGTCATCCTCTAAGAAGTGCGTATTTATTAGAAAATGCGCTAACTGGTGTGTGGATCCCGGAATATGAAACTCTAGCCCTTAACTGGGACTTTTCTAACGTCACTGGTTCAGATGCAGACGGAGAGTTTATTGTACAGGATTTTTCCTCTGGGTCACTAACGAAAAGAAGATTTCGTGACCCGGATATGGATCCCATAGTTAACAATCAATATAATGCTCGTGGTTATTTTTTCAAAACAAATACCACTGCTGCGGTTGATACAAATTACATTAGCTCCGCTAGATACCAACTTCCGGAAGAAATGAATAGTCACGATATGGTTGAAATTAGAACCGATGACGATCTTCTTTTTACCAGAGAAACCAGACCGATAAAGCATTATTTTACATTTGAAAAGAGTATGTATCAAGCTATCTCAGAAGAAATGTTAAATATGTTTGCTGGAATTGAAGAGTTTAATAATCTTATTGGTGAGCCAATCAACAGGTATAGGCATGAATATAAAGACATGTCTAAGCTGAGGCAGATATTCTACGAAAGAGTCGAAAATATTCCAGACTTAGACAAGTATCTTTCATACTATCAATGGCTCGATACAGCCTTAGGACAAATGCTCCAGCAGTTGGTCCCAGGTTCATCTAGATTTTCTGACGATATACGAAATATGGTAGAGGATACTGTATTAACTAGAAATAAGTATCGTCATAAATTACCAACTCTTCGGACTCCCAAGACAGAAATAGAAGGTCAAATTAAGGGACTTTACGAGCATACGTATAACTGGCGTATTGGTCACGCACCATTAAATAATCCTGGTACCAAAGTTGTGCATCCACAGCCCCAAGGCAAAAATTGTCTTTGGTGGAAGCAAAGAGCTGAAAGACAAGGAGCTTCGCTTACTTCTGATAAGGCATCTGTAGATAGAAGTGCAGCGCAGGTGGCGATTATTGATGAGCAAAGAGAAATATATAAGAAAAAAGGCTACTCTTTTATATCCGCTTCTGTTCCACAGCACACCGCGCTTCAAGGCACAGCCGGCGTAACAAAAGTTGGTGTAAATAACATTCCGATTTATACAGGCTCTTATTATCCTAATAATAGATTTTCTAGAGTTTATCGATTATTTATGGGCATTGGAATGAGCAGTCGCTCTATTATTGGCGCCTGGAATGGTCAAATTGGCGCCGGTCATAACCCAGCAGGTGGGCCAAATTCTAAGTATACGTATTGGAGAAATTCGACAACACCGGGAGATGCATCTAAGTTTATAGAAATTTCAAACATTAAAGATGAACAAAGCTGTGTTCAAAGTCGTCATCTGCCCTTAGCCGGAACATACCCAACTCTTCCGAACAACAAAACACCACTTATATTTCAGGCTACTGACGCCTCCGCAGTAACCTCTAAGGGGGGCATAGCTCCCTTTACGCTATATAAATCAAGTGTAGCTACAGGCTATGCTTCAACCCTTAGTAGTGTTAGTATTGGAGGTCTTTCTACTGCTGGAACTTTAGAAATCAATAACTTGCATCAAGATGTCGTTGAAACTGGCGAAGCATCAATGCAGGGGCCATTTACAGAAAAATACGTTGGTGGGTTGCCTCATCGTCACGTCGACTTAAATACCGATTTAGACTCCCTAGCTAGCCGATTGGAGGGCTGGAAGCTTTCTGTTTCAAGCACCAGTATCAAAGTGCTTAGCCAAGATACAGATAAGCCTAGAGGAGATTTTTATAGAAATGTTAAGGCCAAAAGACCTGTTAATATTAGAAATATTCAACAATTAACTGGTTCCGGCAAGCTAAACAGTATTGGTAACTTTACAAAACACTATGAAATTGTGCAAGTTACGGATCGCGATACTAACAAGAGAGCGTTTATCAAACATCAAGGTACGGGCAAATTTAATCCTGGAGGCGACGGGGCAGAAAGCGCAAGAGGATATTCCTCAGCTAACCCAGCTGGTAAGTTAGGTGAGTTTGCCGATGTGGCCAAGCCAGACTTTTCTATCCAGTCCAGCTCGGTTGGAAGAACAGATTATATTTTTGTAGAAAGATTTTCTGCACCCGGCGGCCCTGAAACAGCCGGTGATGCAAATGGTGGACCAGCCTTAGACTACGCTTCGGCTCAATATTCACCCTACAATAGTATAAACTATAGAAACTTAACTGTTAGGATTCCCTTAAAAATACTTTTAAGAGAACACGCCGGTCAGTTTGGATTTGCTTCAGGGTCATCTGTTAGCAGCGACGATTATACTGGAATTGCTGCTTTCCATAAGACAAATAGAAACTCTGCGTTAAGATACAAGTTGTCAAGTTCTAGAACAGTGTCTGAAACAACTGTAAGAGAAGCCGTCCGCGATAACTATTACATATCACACGAAATTCCGCAATCAGATACACAGTATGCTTGGATTACAGCTTCTTTAGTTGATAATGAGCCAAGTCAGCGTACCGTTGTTTTGGGACACCCCCATCCAGATGGTATGCACTCTAGTTCAGTCTCTTTTACGTATCGTGATGGTGTTTCTATTGGTCCCGGATTTATACCCGCTTATAACTTTGTAAGCGCTAGTGATTATGTTACAAAGGTTGATAGTAATGGTTTGAGAGTTTGGGGTAATGCCAATACTTTTGATAAATCTGTTAATGACGGAACTTATGGTACGGGATTCCTTAATACTGACTTTGTAGGTTTAAATTTAAATATACGCCAAGTCATCGATACAAATACTCTGACTTTAACTGGTAGTTCACAATCTGGCAAAACAGACAGGGCTGTGTTCTTGTATGGCAACACTCTTGCTGGCTCATCAACCGGTGAGGTTATTTCAACGCCATTAGGGATTAGTGGAAATCCAGGAATTGATGCTACGGTCTTAAACTCTCTTACCCTTAATAGAAATGGCCCATACGGATATCCTACTTGGAAACAGATTCGTACTGGTGAAACTCGTATTGGTCGTTACTTAAGAAGAAATAATATTATTTCCTATAATGAAACTCCCGGCCGTCATCTTGTTACAGAGGATATGGGAAGAGGAAGGCAAGAAAAAGTTGAAAGATTTGGCGCCTTAAGGACTTTTACAGAGCCTCCTGTATCGTCTAAATATTATCCTACTAGATTTAGATTAGGCACTAGAACTACTTTTAAAGAGCGTGGCAAGGAAGTAACAGCAACCCGTCCGATTAATATTAATTCAACGTATGGAAATGATCTTGTGTTCTTTACCGATAAGAAACTTGACAGAGACAGAGGATTTACCAAGTCTCCTCCCGCTGGATATAAAACAGTCTCAGAATATTATTTAAGAGGCGGATTAGAGAGCCCTTCCACTCCTATTGAAAGTTTTATTAATTTTTCTTACAAAGAGTGTGTTTATCCGAGAGAGTCAAACACTTATATTTACAAAGCAAGGAAAAGAAACTCGTATACAAACAACTTTTGGAGAACGTCAGAAGTCGATAGAAGAGCTTTGGGACAATCAAAACTAAGTTGGCACGGTATAACTGCTGATAGCAATGACCCGGCCACAGATGCGGCGATAGTAGGTCCAGGATCTAAGAGAAGTTCTTGGAACCTGGATGGTATGAGAGAGGGATCTTACGTTACGGCTTCCTCCGATAGCGTTAAAGCTGTTTTGGCAGATACTGGTTCGGTGGGCATTTTACAAGATATATCAAGCTTTATCCATCATGGCAATAAGACTACAGTAACAGCTTCTTGCATATACGCAAGACCACATTTAATTCAAACTACTTCTTCTGTGCGCTCTTTGACAGGGCCTCATTTAGCAGCAACTTCATCAGTGTCGCCAATTGGCGGCCATCCTATGGGAAGAATGAAAATTTATGGTGGAATTACTAAGTGGGAAGCCGGCGAACAAGCAGGTAAGATTAACGCCGACGGGGTTTTTGTAAGCGCATCAGCTGCTCCATTTTACGATAGTTACGATGACTATGCTGAAGACTTGCGAGTTATGGCCAAAGATTATTCAATAGTGCCAGAGTTTAGAATCAGCGAGCATATTGATTTTTATATGAAGCAGCAGCAAGGTAACTTCTTAGCTAAGAATCCTAAATTATTATCAATCGAGGGATCCCCCACTGGCTCAAGTGTGCCACAAAACAGTTCAGAAGATAGTTTTTATTCAGTATATTCTACTTCTGACTTCTTAAAGCACTTTGCTTCTCTACGAAAAGATCATAAGGAAATTGCAAATCCCACCGAGTTGATACTAACTTGTAAAGCGGCAATGAAATTTCTACCTTATAATGGATTTTATCCAGCAGAAAGAACTGTAGAGATAGCAACGCAATTTTCCAAATCATACGCTGCGTTTACAACAAACCCATCCCCGGGTAGTGCAAACGATGAAGGGTTTGCAAATGCGCGCCTTAGGCCTTTAATCGCACCATTGTTTGCCCCGGGCATTCTATTTAACACAATTAAATCAGGTATCGCCGTAGATTATCCAGTATTTACTTCTTCCTATAGAGTTAACCGACCTAAAGATGTAGACGGGGAAACTACAGATTACTACCTGTTGGCAACTAGTTCCAATGCACCGAAAGACTCTGGTGGAAAGCTATCTGGTTGGGATTATCGTGTGCCATTCGAGACACTGGTGAGACCGGAAGATCATATTCCATATGTACAGTTTGTTGATATGGAACCTCATCCATCAGCCTCAATGCGATTAACAAGCTCTTGGGATGGTCGCGGCGATAATCTATACAAGATGATGGCCAGTAACTTTTTAGCCGAGGTACCAGAATTCTTTTTACCAAATGGAGAATTTACCACTCTTAAATCTAAACCAGAAAAACAATTTAAAGCCTTCAAGGAAGGTGAAATTTATGGTATGAGAATTAAAATTCGTAAATCTTACAATATTGCACGCCAGCGAAGTCGAATTGGGAAATATTTTGTTCCTCAAGATACTCTTTTAGATTATAGCATAAGAGATCTGCGCGAAACATTTACAATGTATAGTCGCCCATCAGCTTTCGGGCCACCGGTATCTGGAAGAGGAAAAGATATTGGCGCCGCCAACTACTATAATAGAGTTAAAGTAGTCGACTCCTTAAGGGGAGTAAATCCAGGATTTACCCCTCCATATTATGATGGTGAAGCTTGGTGTGATGTTTTGTTTAGTCCTAGTTCAAGTTTCGTGACATTGGATGATATATTGTCAACTTCTAGAAAAATATATTGGCGCTTTGATCATTCTGCTGGTGGCCTTTCATTAGCAAATAATACACATCCATATGGTGAAATGAATATTAATAGATTTGCTATGCAGCTAAGTTCATCTTTTAACCTCTTCCAAAAGGTTATTGAACCAGTTGCCGAATTTGATGAAAATGGAAATCCAAAAGCCGTTCGACCCGGAGGCGCAGAAAATTCAAGCTGGGTGATTCAGCCTAAGTTTGAGACACCAATGTATAATTTTTCAGACACTGGAGTCCATCCGATTAAAAATAGTGTAGGAACTTTAACATATCCATCAAACAACTCTGAATCTGTCTCCAGAGGCATGTGGCATCAATTTGGCGTAATTCCAACGGATCCATCCAGGGGAATCTTTTTAGAAGTTACAGAAATTCCATCAGAGTTTATTGAGGGTCGAGTACCGCTTTATGTATCTTCAGCCGGCGACTCTAACCACACAATTGATCAAAACGCATCTGCTTACGATCACAGAAACTATAATAGCTATTATGGTGCCGGCGGCGGAATTAATTCATTACTTGATGTGATTACTTTTGAAGAAAAATCAATTAAACTCGGACAAACAGCCAATAAGAAAGTAGTACGAGAGGGAATAGTTGCTGTTCCATTTATTGAGAAGGCCGGTACTAGAAAGTTTTTTAATATCGATAAAAGGCTCGTTAACGCAGTTGTTAAAAATCCGGACACTGATTTAGTCGGAGAGTCCGTTAAAAGCTTAGTTAACTCTATGCAAAAATTTGTTATTCCTCCGACAATGGACTTCCTTTCGTTCCCAGACAAAGTAGATCCAATTTCTATGTATATTTTTGAATTTGAATACGAGTTTACACAAAATGATTTAGTACATATGTGGCAAAACTTAATGCCCCCTACCGGCAAGATAGTAAAAATGGCTGAGACCAAAATAAGTCACAAACTATTATTAAACGAAATATTTGGAAATGTGGCCGAAAGAACAAATGAGCCAATAAATGATAAACTTAAATGGATGGTTTTCAAAGTTAAGCAGAAAGCAAATAACAACTATTATTCTAAAGTGGCAGGATTTGATACGGATGCTGATCCAAGATATCGATTTAGGTCTCAAGCCGGCCGCTCTAGTAAAGAAGCAACAGCTGAAACAAGTTTTAGTTATAACTGGCCATATGACTTCTTTTCATTAATAGAGCTTATAAAACTAGAGTCAGAAATTAAATTTTCACCTATCGATAAAGATATTGATTCTAAACTAGTTATTAAGTCGGATGAAGAAAAGGTTGCGGAAGGAGTTCAAAAAAAAGCGAGCCCCTCGAAAAAAAGATCTAAATTGCCGCCAAGGAAATAGTATATGCTTTTTGCAAACAAAAAAGAAGAAGTCTTAGATATACAACTAACGCCTCACGGAAGATATTTGCTATCTATTGGCAAGCTACGTCCAGTATATTATTCTTTTCACGATAGTAATATTCTTTACGATGGTGACTATGCTAATGTAACCGAATATTCTAAAGACATAGAAGACAGAATTCAACACAATACCCCTCAGCTTAAAACAGTAACCACTCGTGTTGGTCGTGAATATAATTTAAAAAAAATATATCAACCGGCTATTTCTTTGGGAGCCTACACAGATAAAGCTCAAATGTTGGCAACAGTTGAACAGGCTCACGAGCAGAAACTTTTCTTAGCAACCGAGCCGCTTGGGACATGCTCACCAGAAACAGATGCTGCTCCAAAATGGTCAATTAAAGTATTAAACGGCGAAATAAGCGGTTCAGTCACACACTTAACAGCGAGCTATCAAACACTTAGGATTCCACAAATTGACGTTGATTTAGTGCATAAAACATCCATATTTAATACTCAAGTGGCAACAAATGAGCTAGCCATTGTACCAGATCCTGCTCTTAACAGTGAAGTTTACGCTGATGGAACGTATGTTGTCGTTGACCCGGATCACTTATTGTTAGAAGTTATAGAGGAAAACACTGAACACGATAAGAGTAATGTCGAGGTGGAAATATTTGAAATAGTAGAAGAAGATATGATTTCTGCTCGTTCTGGTTTAGCAGGAAATAGAAGTATTAAAGAAAATCTTAAGCCATTATTTTTTAAGAAAAAGACTAATTTAGTAAAGAACAATATTTTATTTGATAGAGATGAGTTGCCGGCAGAGCCTTTAATTAACTTGGACGATAAAATGGTAGATTATTATTTTAATGTATTGGTCGACGACGAAATAGATGTAGCAGATTTATGCGAGGCACAGTCAACGTTTGAGAAGAAAAGATTACGCGTTGGATTGGATGTTAACTGTCCGGACACAAGACGTTCAACGCGTTATGATATTTATACTGGCCCTGTAACAACTATTACACACAAGGATAAAGCCGGTACTGAAAAGTGCGAGGAACAAGAATAAAATGCCCGTTGAATCAGTTTCATATGATACATCTTATAGCGAACGCGATCAACTGCTGGCAGAACTTGAAGCCGCACAGGAAAGCCTGGAAGGGTTGATCGCCGGCGACTTTTCCATTCGCGGTGAAACTTTTGATCAAAGCCTGGAGAACTTTGAGGCGGCCGTTGCTGCTGCTCAAGCTGCATTAGACGCTTATGATGAAGCTCGTGCATTAATTGAACAGGCAGAAGAAGAAAACCCGGAAATTTTACAAGAAGTTGCAGAAGAACAACAAGGACTGTCTGGGTTCGGAAACCTTATAGGAAGTTCAATCACCGGCGCCGCCGAAAATATGGACGAAACTCTTGAGACTACCCTTGAAATTGTATTGTCACAAGAAGACGATACCGGCTTAACACCTTTGGGTGCTGGTGGATTAATCGAGGCAGCTGTTTCAACATCTGTTGAAACTATGGGGGAAACTCTTGAAACAACTCTTCAGGCTGTTTTAATTAGTGATATAAAAGATGCTGCAATGTCTGGCGGAATGATGTCCGCTGCCGCCGGTACCGGTGGCGGCCCTGGATCCTCAGAGCGCACAACAGAGGAAACGGCCGGCGGCGAAGTTACAGAATTAGTATGCTATAATGATCCAGATCTTGTTCCACCTGCAACATCAGGACCGTCCGGTTTAGGAGGCCTTATAGGAAATACAATTCAATCTTCCTTGAACACGATGGATGAAACTCTCGAAACCAATCTTCAAGAAATTTTAAATAACCAACCACCGGCGATATCGACGCCCCAACCACCCCCTCCTAGGGTGCCTCCTAGTTGGTACTCTGATGACTGTGATGAGTGTTGCTATCCGATTACAGATCGTGCTATAAACTATATGCAAATTAAAGTAGTAACTTTTACAAGCCCTCAGTATTCAAGACGAATAAAAGAAGATTGTGCAAATATTGCTGACATTGTAGAAGAAGCAGTTCGCCACCAACATGCCACAGTACATACGATAGATCCCAGAAATCATTCTGCAAAAACTTTAGATAATACCAGAGTCGTAACAAAAAATGATGGCTCTCAAGTTCGAAAGTTTAATTACAACATAACAGTTCCAGTTAAAGGCTCTAATTTAAATTATTTAGAAGTTGTAGAATATATGGATTTAGATATAGAAAGAATGAAATCGGATTTTGATTTTGAAATGCCGACGAGCCTGTACAACAGTATGAGAACAGAATTATTTAGTATGAAAACCAGCTCAGAAAAAATAATAGAGAATGGTATGCCTGTAATTGAATCAAACATTTTTCGTTCGGTCGTCGACGGCTCTACCTGGGACGGACCAGTACATTACCACCCGGAAATGGGTTGGATGGCTGGCGCAAAGCATACTCCTTTTTCCCACGCTAGGTTAGTCAAGCAATCTGTTCCAAACCTTAAAATAAAAAATCATGCAATAAAAAAAGAAATACTTAATTTAAATTTGGCACCCATTACTGTCAACAGGCAAGCAAGTTTAGTCAATAATCTGTTTACAACAGCTGCGCCTGAAAATGTAGCGGCTACATATATTTCTGAACCAATTGAATCTAAAGACGCAGATGGTAAAACAAGATTTTTATTCCACATCGATACTGAAAATTTAATAAAATCTCAGAGTAGATTTCCTGGTCTTCGCGACCGGTCAATATATGAGTCTGGATTAATCAAAAGTATACAAATTTTTAGACAAAGAGGCACAGATACCAAAAGTAAATCTAGATTTGGAACAAGCAAGGTAAGCAACGATACGTTAGAAAATCAGCCTGCTGAAAGAGAATTGGTGGTATTTTCATCAGATACAGGAACTGATAGAAGTTCTGGCACAAAAAACATGTCATCACCGCGCACTTCTAAAGGAAAGCTAAGAAAAAACAACAGAAGAATAGATAAAAATTTCGATGGGGTACCCGAGGAACCAGTTGGCTCGATGGAAGAGGTGTCTATTGCTAATTTGAAAAATCGTAGAGTATTTTCCGTTACAGACGAAGAAATTTCAAAATTTACTAGTGGCAAGTTTAATTATTCGGTTGAAATAGAAGTAAAAGATCCCACTATCGATTATATGAACCAAAAACTAATGAGTTTTTGTCGAGCAAAAGATAAGCTAGAGGAGTTAGTGTCCTATAATATTAGTAATAAAAGCTATGATCGTGTTAACAAAAGATTTAGGGATTCCTATAGAAGCAAAAAGGGTATGGAACACTTAAAAGTAATACGCGATGCAATTATGAAAATAATCGATATTATAGAGCTTGTTAAGGGTAAGAAAAAAAGAAAAACAGTTTATTACCTTATGTCTATCGCTAGTCTTCAAAGTGGCAGCATAGAAGGCCTAGAATCCTTGGTAAATATAATGGAATCAATAGAGCAAAAATTATTAAAAGTTTTAGAAGGAAACTTAAATATTGATTCTTACCACGGCGCTAAGGCCGATGCAAAATCAAAAATCTCAAGCAAATCAAGATCGTCTTCTGGCGTATTGACGTTCAAAAAGAATTTTAATTTTCTTGTAAATCGTAATAAGAAAGATAATGTTGGGTATGATTATGTTGGTGCCAAAAAAACATTATCTTTTCCAAGTATTAACGCTTCCGAGTATGAAGAAAGAATTAGAGAAGAAAAATTAAAATTCTATGCTCGCGATGCCACCTCGGCTAAGCCTAATACGCGACAAAATCAGCGCCGACGACCCCGACCATCAGGCAGAGACTACAGCTTCATGACGCCGGCTATGATAAAAGCCGGCCCAACTTCTATGAAACTTATTGGAGCAGATACCGAAATAGACAATATTGAAAAGTATAATGAAATAAAATTAAAAATTGTGCAGGCTAGTATGACAAAAGACGAAGCCCACAGTGAGGCTGTTAGCGTCGATGATATGTCCGAAGAGTTATTGGCCGATATGGGATTGAGTGTTTACTATGAAGAGCACGAGTCCGAACCAATACAGAGTTATACTGACGATACTACTGGAGTATTTGGAAATAATAATTTTAATCGTAGGAATATATCAGATTCTTTTGATTTGGCCGAAGAGGGCGGAATTGATACTAGCGACCCTTTTGTGGCTAGCACAATCACAAATATAGCAACATCAATTAGTGATAGTGCATTAGATTTGGGCCTCATAGTTCAAGATAGCGCCTTTAATAGTGATCAAGAAATACCTGTAAAAGACAACTATAGTGATTTATCTTCTACTTTATCGATACAAAACTTTGATTTAGAAAAAGAAGACAATATATTAGCAGGTTTATCGAAAAGAGAAATAGATAATATTCCAACCGGTGTCCGTGCTCTGTTTGATAGTAGAGATGGTGGTGCAAGAAACTGGTTGGATCACGATAGAGACTTGTTGAAAGACTCAGATTTAAGAAATATTTATCGTTTTAATCAAGGAAAAACAGCACAAATAGAGTATTTTGTCGGCTACGGCGCTACAACCACCGTCGCCTCTAGTGGAATGGAGATATATGAACCGTTAACTTTGGAGGTCTTAGAGTCAATCCCCGAAGGTGAGCCATTACTGGCCAGAATTCAGCCGATAACTAATCCAACGTTTGCTATTGGAACTGATTTGGGAGATACGACAGAAGTTTATAATCAAAACTTTCTAATAACGCCGTCTATCGCCCCAACACCGACCGCCGGCCCCACTCCAGCAACTGTGCAAACAACTTTTACTACAGAAGTAGTAGATAGAGAGGCGCAGCTAACTAATTATATTAATACCGAAATGAATCGTTTACAATTTACAGACCTATCACAAATTACTACAAATGTAAATGAAAGTTGTTAAGGCCAAATAGATGAGCTTATCAAAAAAATATATCTATGTACATCAATGCAGTGAATCATTAACCGCTGATAATTTTCGAAATACACAAGGCCGAGCTTGGGTTGAGAGCAGAAATATGGGCCTACAGTATGGTTACGAAGTTAACCCAAAGCCATTTAATATGGCTTATGGTCCTATTATAGAATGGGAGCAAGATTATTTTCATGGTATTTCACTACCAGTTAAAACTCAAGTAGTATCTATTACTGCCAATAAGGGTGCGTTTCCGATAGTTCCCGCCGCCTCAGCCGGCAGTGAATATATAACTCTTGACGGCGCTACTTCCAATCCGGACCCTAACTCTCCTGTTATGCCAACACCACCATCTGGCGAATCAGCAAGTTCCGAGGGAGATTGTGTTGATTGGGACTCATATCTAGAAAGATATTTTACCGACCATTTTAGTGTAGGTAGCCCAACAGAAGTATTGAAAAAAATCTCAGATCGTCGCGTTAAAAACTATAAAAAAGCTTTATTTAGCGGCGCTATAAAGCAATTAAGAGATCCATTTTTTGCAAGATCTTCCTGCGGGGGCCAAGGCGCAGTATCAGAACAAAACTTAGATAGCATGATGGCATCCAGCGGCCTATTATCTTTAATAGGTCAGGTAGACAATAATTCTGCCGCCGAAGACAGTATTTATATGATTCAACGTCCTCCTGTGCCAGGTGGAATTAGACTTTTTAGAGATATCTGGTTTCAAGTTGCCGCCCCTCTGTCAGAAATAGAAAGCCAGCAACTTGAAGGGAAAGAAAAAGCTTTACAGTCGGATTTATCATTTAATTATAACTTTTTTATGGAAGAGTACGAAAGGCTTCTAAGCCCAAAGGTGCCAGAAGTAAAAATTCCAAATCTATACTTTACGTCTGCCCAAGACGGTACCGTGCCCTACGTAGTGTATTTACAAAATAATGTTAAATGTAGATTTAAAGAATTTTCCAAACTGTTTTTGCAAAGAAGCTATAAAGATTATTTAATATCTGCTAGGCAGCTACCATTTATGCAAAACCAAAATATATACGCAACCTCGTTTCCGATGGATGCCAAGCTTTCTTTTGGTACTGATAGAAATACTTTTGTAGCCGACTCCTTGGAAGATTCCAAGATGGAAGCTATGATGCTTAGAAGACTCTCAGAGGGTCAAGTTTTGGTTACCCCGCCTGAGGGCAATACATCTTCTAGAGCTTACACAGAGTCAACACTTAAAGATACAAGAATTCCTCGCGAAGAAGGCCAAGCACCATTAAATTTTAGATTTGCAAAAAGACTTCAATCGACAATTGATACAGAGCAGTCTGTTCCGTCTGGACCATATTCTAGAAACTTAGTTACATTTGATCTGTATCAGTGGCTAATGAGCTTGCCAGATATACCACCTTCGGTCGTTCCACTTCCTGGTGATCATATATTCTTAGGAAACACAAATGATTCAATAGATGTTGCTTTGCGAGGTAATCTATACCAGCAAAAAATGTCTCTTTTGGCCAATTATTTAATATTATCTGGAAAATTAAATAACATATCTAAGCTACACTTACGTTCTTATCAAGAGATGATGAGAGGCGACACGCCCCATTCAGAAACAATTGCGTATAGAATATCTAAGTATTCTACTAGTGATATTAGATCTGTAATTGATACTAGAAGCACACTAGACCAGCAAAATGATACCACTACCGGTGCAACAACATCTCGGTCAATAGGGTCCAATCTTCAAGCAACTGAGACTTTTAATTCGACTGGGCATAATCTTAGAACACGATCACCTGGCAGTTCTAATCTAAGCGAAACTCCAGTTGATGTATCTGATGTTTCAATTAATTTAGAGGAAATGTTTAATATTATTGAGCAAGAAAATATTCAACCAATACAAAATGTTTGGATTCCAAACTCTAATACAATTGACATAGTGGAATATGTTGACACTCAGATTAAGTATAATAAAGAATACACATATTTAGTAACTGCCTATGAACTTTCTGTTGGAACAGAGTACTTCTATTCACAGTTTAGTAAAAAACCAGAACCAGTGCCTTGTGATCTTGTTGAGCCTGGAAATGTAGACATGTCTGGGCCTTATACGCTAGATGAAGTTAGGCCAATTGGCGGCATTATACAAAATCAAAATCTATCAGATTATGAAAAATATCAACGCGTCGCCCAGTATGTAAAGCGCTTTGATCCCTCTTTTAAAACGCAGGGCACTGGTATAATTATAGCTCAAAGATCTAGGCGAGTTATAATAGAAGAACCTAATACTACCGGTACCGTTGAGGTGTGTCCACCCGGAACCAGCCCAGATCCAAATTCTCCTGCAATGCTGAATCCACAAGTTCAAACAACTCGCGAGTATGAATTTGTATTTATATCTTATTGCGATCATTACCTTCCTCCTTCTACTGTCTGGACGGTTGAAGAAGTTTTTGAAAATGTACCCCCGCCATCAACACCACCCGATAAGACTAAAGCCTGTACTGTCTTTGCGCGTTTGAGAAAAGATCTGGAGGCACAAGTTGTTCCCGGTCGCTCTAGTGCTCTTTTCAAAGCAAAATTAAAAAAAGCTAATATACAGTTGCCGTCTACAAATAAAACAAATTTTAAAGTTGGTCGATTCGGCATTCAAAGCTGCCCAGACCATTGGGAACAAGGCAAAACTTATAGTCAAACGACTCGCACTATGGGAGATAAAGTTAAGTTTGCCAATTCGTCTCTAGAGGCAGTTTACTTGGGCCGTGAAACACCAGAAATAATGTGTGAGTGCCCACCCCCAGAGCCTTGTAGAGAAACGTTTTTGGCAACAACTATTCCATCGTTAAAGGTTCATCAAATACCTTACATGATGTGGTCCGGCAAAGCAGTAGATACTCATCCTGTTGGGCCAGATGTAGAAATAGCACCATATAGAGCAGTTAATAACGAATTATTATTTCTGGTCGGCGCCGGCCTCGGTGATTATTATGACCGTCCAGTACCTATTACACCACAAGATACAAGGTCTTTTAGCGCGCTAATGCGAGCACAAAAATCAAAAGACGGCACAATTAAATTTTCTTCTGACGATCCAGTCCAACAATTTGAAGTCCGAACACTCACTAGAAGACCGAAGAGGTATACAGATTTTGCAAATGCATCGGTAAAAACTATTCTTGCCCGGGTTAAAGATCGTCCAGGCCAACAAGTTGATGCTATTTCATTTGTGGAGAAAGTGCTTCCGAATACAAAATATTATTACATTTTTAGATCTGTTGATGTCCATGGACACGTTTCCAACCCTACTCCTATATATGAAGTGGAGGTGGTCGACTCAGACGGGGCAGTGTACCCATTAGTAAATATATACGAGCCGGACGAACCAATGCCAGTTGATTTAGATAAATCAGCCGAGCGTTTAATTCAGGTCAGACCAGAATATTTGCAGTCGATTGTCGATACAAAAAGCTCTAACTTAACTGAGGCTTTTAGCGCAACGGCTGCTGACGGAGATATTAAACTGGGTGCTAGAGATCAAAAACTGTGGGGCAAGAAATTTAAACTTCGCTTAACATCTAGCAAAACAAAAAGAATGGTAGATATAAACCTTAACTTTAAGACCGAACATCTAGAAAACCCCGAGGTGCTTTGCTCACCAGAAGTTACTAATTTTCAAGAGCCAAAAGAAAATGAAGGTTTAGTAATTCCAAAAACAGGAGTTCTAGAAGAATTAGGATTTAATCGTGCCCTAGGAGAGATTGGCCGAAGCCGTCGCCTTCAAAATCAAAGGGGCACAGAAGCTAAAGCGGGGCCAAACCTAACCGAGCAGGGTTTTGAAAGAGCTGAGGGCACACAGCCAACTGCTCAAGAGCGTAGACTTAGTGGCTCACCGTCCCGCGGCGGCGGATATTCATAAATAAATTATTTAACTTGACTATTTAGATATTGAAAGAACTATTTATATACAGGAGAATACTATGGCTTTTTTAGATAATAGCGGCGACATCATACTGGACGCTGTATTAACTGACACAGGAAGGATGAGATTAGCAAAGGGTGACGGTAGTTTTAGAATTGTTTCTTTTGCTTTAGGTGACGACGAGATTGATTACTCAAACTATACGGCGGTTACCTCTAGTGGATATGAGGATTTATCGATTTTACAAACGCCGGTCTTAGAGGCTTTTACAAATAATGCTTCTTCTATGAAGTCTAAGCTGATTACAATTCCAAATCCAAGCCTTCTATACTTGCCGGTTGTTAAGCTCAATGAATCATTTTCTAACGATAGCAAGCGCTACGCTACAGATAATATATTTGTAGTCGCCGTCGACAAAAATACAGCTAGAGATGATTCTAATTTAAATAATGTCGTTGGAATTTTCAACGGTGAAAATTTAGCTGATTCTAAAAGATTTAGATTAGATCAAGGTATTGATAATAGTGCTGTACCGGCCAACAGAACATTGGCCGGCTCCTTGTTAGAGACCCAATATATTATTGAGATTGATAATCGCTTGGGAACAATTTATTCGGCAGATGGAACATCGCCTGCTGCTGTTTCTTTTATTGACGACGATAATATTGCCAGTTATTTTCTTACTCTTGATAGCAATCCCGGGTTTGTACGAACAAATCCAGACACTTCTGTTGTTACAGCACAGCAGGTAATTGCTGGTGCAAGAGGGTCTATGTTGCAATTCAAAATTAAAGCTTCAATTGATTTAGAATCAAGCACTTATTTGTTTACTAAGTTGGGTTCTACAAAAACAATTGAAACTGTGTCATGTAATATAATCGACACGTTTGTAAGAGTGACCGGTCAAAGAACTGGGTATAGAGTTGATATTCCCGTCAGATTTATTAAAAAGGTATAGGAAGGTAAGTAATGGCATCTACATATAAAACTTTTAGCAATAATGATTTAGCAACAACGCGAACACTTCTGCACGAGGTGATTCCGATTACTGGATCAATTGTCTCTGGTACTTACGTCGAAGGTACAACCAATGAAACAAATATTAAAAACTATAGCCATGGTATGTTTCAATCGGTTTATGATTATCCTTACTTAAGTTCCTCAGCCAACCATATTTTTGATATTACGGTTGGGTACCCCGCCGACTCTGCTATGTCCAATTCATCTCCATTGGCTCAACAGATGCAATCCAAAAAAATTAACATCTACAATCAGATGGCTCAGATGCTTGTCGGATTTGACCATACTGGTGCTGTCCGACAGTTTGATCGTGATGGAGACTTGACAGGCGGCAACAAAATTAAAGAAGCTTTTTTCTTATCTTTTGCGCGTCTTCTTACCAAAGATGAGATTCAAAAAAATACTTTTAGAATGTCATTTGCTACTGGTGGTACGGCAGGGAACTCTCGTTTCTTAAATTCTATGACCGTTGGCGATTATGGTGCGGATACCTCTTACAAGGTCAACTCACCTGCTGGCGAATATGGAATTTTATATACAAGTTCTGCAACCCCAAATGAAGAGTCTGGCGTTGGGCTGCTTTATTACCAAGCGGGAATCTGCGTACTCACCGCATCAGTTTTTACCTCATCAGCCGCTAACGACTTCGGATCAAGCTTTGGCTCTTCGGCGACATCAGCCGACACAAGAAATATTAATACGGTGATGTCAGGTACAGCTATTTCAGCCTCTGCTGATGGTTTCCGAACACGACTGATTAACATTGAGTTCAACAATACAACAGAACTTAATAGTACAATCTACTTCTGCCGTGCTAACCACGGTGATTTTAACTATAGTTCAAATCCGACTTATTTAAGTGGAAGTAAGATCAGAGTAAAAGAGGTTTCTAGAGATCAGCCGGTTGCATACATAACAACGATTGGACTGTATTCCGCTGATAAAGAATTGTTAGCCGTTGCCAAATTGTCCGAGCCCCTTAAGAAAACTCCTTCAAACGAACTTACATTGCGCGTTAGACTGGACTACTAAAGGGAGGAGTGGGGCATGCCCACGAATTTATACAAATTCGCTTCGGATGATTTGTTTTATAATCGTCTCAAGACTCATCCACAATACGAATTTTTTATTTATGATTCTGTAGTCTATTTTAACAACCGTTCTCTTAAGTCAGGCTCATTTACTCCAAGTGTACCAAACGTAAGCCCTGGGTTTATAAACTTATATGAGCTAAATGTTGATCGCCTTTCGGGCGATACTGGTCTGGTATACCCTTTAATAACAAAGGGTGGAGAAGTTGAGGTAATAGCTCGTGGTGCTAAAGGCACCATATCAGACTCCGATTACAGGACACAGTTTTCTTATGGAGCAAAAATAACCGGCTCCTATCCTCTAACGGCATCAATCAAGAAAAGCTATTATGCTGCCAGCGCAACAAGAAAACACGTCGACGCGTTAAAGAATACATTAAACCATTATACACCCCTCAGCAAGCATTATCAATTTTCTTCATCTATGGGCAACAAGGCTTCTCAAGCACTTGGCTTAGTTGAGATTCCATCAATCTTTTATGGCTCCTCTATTAAAAAAGGAAGCATTGATTTAAGATTTTATGTAACCGGTACAATGGTTGGGCAGTTAAGAGATGTAAATAGAAACGGAGAGCTTATACAAGTTGCCCCATACGGCGCCCCAAATTCTGGTTCAGTTGCTGGTGTTGCACTTTATAATGAAGGGTTCTTGTGTTTAACAGGAGCTTGGGCGATTAATGATCGACAATTAAAGTATACCGGCGGAACAACTGTCGATTCTGCCAAATGGATTCACTTTGGTGTCGGTGCCAACGATGGTGTTACCGGCTCGTCAGGTGAAACAGCCTCAACACAAACAAGAGCATCAGCTAGTTTTTATATGGCTTTCTCCGGAACTCACTATGTTCCAAATGTTACAATGATGGCTCACGCCCCCCGAGGTGAACTAAACTATTCGAATAATCCAACTTTTATTGATCAGGAAAGTAGCGCTTCGTTTGCTAACCCTATGACCGGTACGTATCAGTACGTGGAGCGCGACGCAATTATTAAAAACACCGTGAGTGCTTCGTATAATGAACCAACGGCTAGTTTCCAAAAAATTACTTATATTAGTAAAGTCGCCATCTATGATCAATATAAAAATGTGATTGGTATTGCCACTGTCGCCACCCCAGTTAAGAAAACTGAAGATAGAGACTTGACATTTAAACTTAAGCTTGATATATAGTATATATGATTTTAGGTTTAGACATTTCGACCAGTATAACTGGCTATACACTCCTTGATGGAGACAAAATAATCCTCAACGGTGCTTGGGATACAAGAAAGTATAAAGATTTTTTTGAAAAGGTAATGTATGTTAAATCTGGCCTGGAAGACATCCATAAGCAATATGGGAAGCAAATTGTCGCAGTCTATATTGAACAATCGTTACAATCGTTCCGTTCAGGTTTTTCATCTGCAAAAACTCTTTCAACTCTGTCTCGCTTTAACGGTATTATATCTTGGCTTGTTTTTGATAACTTTAAGATTAAGCCAGAGTATATCGCGGCAACGTCTGCTCGAAAACTATGCGGCATCAAGATCCCTAGGGGCGAAAAAGCGAAACCAGTTGTTTTGAAGTTTTTACTTGACAACGAACCCAGTTTCGTGATAGATTATACTCGTCACGGCAATCCAAAGCCTGAGTCTTATGATAGAGCAGACTCACTTGTGATTGCTAAGGCGGGGGTAATATGCGAGCAGAAAAGCTTAAAATCATAAAAAACGTTCTCGGATCTGGCTACGCGTCAGGTGGTGAGTATCTTTTTCACTGTCCATTCTGCGATCATCACAAAAAGAAGCTTTCTGTAAATGTTGATAAAAGCGTCTTTAAATGTTGGATTTGCGATAAGTCCGGACGAAATTTAGGCTATATCGTCCGAAAGTTTGGCACACGCCAAGATCGAGACGAATGGTCCAAGTTTGAAGACCAAGTTGAGATCACTGACTTTGACTTCCTTTTTAAGGAGCCTGAAGCGCCCATAGAGCAACGCGTTGAACTTCCGCAGGGGTTTGCTAGCCTAACGGATAAGAAGCCGTCACGAGCTTCTTTGAGGGCTTTAAACTATCTTAAAAAAAGAGGAATTGATAGAGCCGACATTCTCAAGTGGAAGATAGGCTATTGTATGGAGGGAGAATACGCTGGTCGAGTTGTTATTCCTTCTTTCAACTCTAATGGATATGTAAATTATTTTATTGCGCGTTCGTATGGAAATGAATGGCCAAGGTATAAGAATCCCCCAGCTAGCCGTAATATTATTTTTAATGATCTTTATATTGATTGGAACAAGGATATTATTATTGTAGAGGGTGTTTTTGACGCCATTAAGGCAGGAAATGCCATACCACTTCTTGGTTCAACTCTTAGGCCAAACAGTAAGTTATTTGAGGCCATTGTTAAAAGCGGCCAAAAGGTTTATCTTGCTCTTGACGATGATGCAGAAAACAAAGAAAGACAAATAGCAAATCTTTTTTTGTCCTATAATGTTGAGGTTTATAAAGTTGATACGTCTAATTTTGAAGACGTCGGCGAAATGACAAAAAGTGAGTTCGATTTAAGAAAGAAAAAAGCTTCTCCTATTGAAAAAGAAAACTATTTACTGCAAAGGCTTTCGGCAATCTAGGAGATAACCAAATGAAAATAACAATGGAAGACGTCAAGCGAATGATTATACAAGAGGTTCAAGAAGCGTTATCTCCTTTGGATTTTTCACAAGGTAGAGACCCAGCGGTTAGTGGAACTCCAGATCTATTTTCTTCGACGGCCGCACCAGAACAAAAAGATGAAAATCCTACGCATATATCGATTGATGATCTTGTTGCGACCCTAAATAAAATAAGACCTGATGGCGGGGCAATTATGATGATGCTTCTTAATACACTTAGTGGAATGCCGCGTGAAGAGAGGTCAGCTGAACTTAATTCATTGGCCGGCGCCTTGGCTCTTGCTTTGGGCGACTACAAAAAGGATCAGTAAAAAATGGAAATTACAAAAGCACAACTTAAACAGATCATCAAAGAAGAGTTAGAAAAAATAAGCGAGGGTCCGCAGCCGGCTGATGCATCGGCGGGGCGCGATACAACAAAAGTAGAATTGTTAAAACAACTTAGAGATATTAAGAACAAATTAGCTGAAATCATTGATGATCGCGAATTGAATAGATATCTCGGTGCTGCGGCGTATCGTCTTGAGGTGCTTGCTCTGGGGCGCTAAAAGGGTCTTACGAGTGCTCCCAGTGAGCGTGAACAATATGGAGAAGAATACTAAAAATGAAGATCACCAAAGCACAACTTAAAAAACTGATCAAAGAAGAGTTAGAAGTTGTTCTTACCAATGAAGAGGCGGGTGAACTGTTTGGCGAAGAAGTTGAAGATTTGCTGAATGAGTTAGACGAAGATGAAAAAAAGACCAAGGTAAGCAAAGTCGGTCAAGAAAGAGTTTCCAAGAAAATTGCAAAGCTAATTGGTGATGAGGGAAAATCCAAAGAACAAGCAGCCGCCATCGCGTATTCGATGGAAGAGCGAGGAGAGTTAAAATGAAATTAACAAAGACACAACTTAAACAGATTATCAAGGAAGAGCTTGAAAGCATTCAAGAGGTTGACGTAGATTTGATGACAGATGCAGAAAAATTAGGTATTATCCTTCAGGCCCTAGGACAATTAGCTTATAACTTTACGCCGGTTGTTTTGGGCACAATTACATTAGCCGCCCTTAAAAGAGCAGTGGGCCTAAAGGATCCGGCCGAAGTTAAGGCAGTCGCCGTTCAAGCAGCCGAAGAGCACAAAGCTGGCAAATAATACTTGACAAGCTATTAAATATATGCTATATTATAATATATTCAAGTAGGGGTTAACTTGAAAATAGCACATCTTGCGGATACTCATATTCGCAACTATAAGTATCATAAAGAGTATCGAGCAATTTTCGATCAGATTTATGATAGGTTAAGAAAAGAAAAAGTTGATTGTATTGTTCATTGTGGTGATTTAGCGCATACAAAAACACAACTTTCTCCTGAATACTTTGATCTAGCAACTTCATTTTTAAAAAACTTAGCGGATATTGCACCTACCTATATTATTCTTGGGAACCACGATGGAAACCTTAAGAACGAGCATAGGCAGGATGCAATTACTCCTATAGCAAAAGCGCTTAATCATTCTAATCTTCATCTGCTAAAGAATGCCGGGGAAGTTATCATTGACAACAAGTTAGCACTTAATGTGCTTTCTGTATTCGATGAAGATAACTGGACCAAGCCAACAGATTCAAACAAGATTAATATTGCTCTTTACCACGGATCCGTATCCGGTGTTAAAACTGACACGGGCTGGGTAATGACTCACGGAGATCATCCCATTGAGATTTTTGAGGGGTTTGATTATGCATTTCTTGGTGACATTCACAAAACAAACCAAAAGTTAGATGATGAAGGAAAAGTTCGGTATCCAGGCTCCACAGTTCAACAAAACTTTGGAGAGACGGACGACAAAGGATTTTTACTATGGAATATCCAGGGTAAAGATGACTTTACTTGTGAGCACATTGTAATCCCTAACCCCAAGCCTTTTATAACTATAAATCTAACCCCCACCGGGCGTATGCCCAAAGGCTTGACTGTGAAAAAGGGTTCACGGTTACGATTAGTGTCTAACAATAATCTGTCTCTTGAAGCGATGCGTAAGGCAAAAGAAGTCGCACGTCATCGTTTCAAGCCTGATACTATTTCCTTTCTTAACCGTGCAGCCGGCGAAAGAGGAAATGTAAAAGACTTTACCGATGGTATTAGCCAGGATGATATGAGAGATCCGGCAATCCAAGAAGAATTAATACGCGAGTACTTAACAGATTTTCAAGTCGAAGAACCTTTAATGAAAAAAGTCTTGGATTTGAATTCGCTTTATATCAAGAAAGCCGAAGAAAACGAAGAGATCTCCAGAAACATTAAATGGAACGTTAAAGAACTCTGTTGGGACAACTTATTTAATTATGGCGAGGGCAATCGCATTGATTTTTCCAGCCTAAATGGAACAGTTGGAATATTCGGTAAAAACTATTCAGGCAAATCTTCTATTATTGACTCTCTGCTCTTTACTATTTTTAACACTACCTCTAAGAATGAAAGAAAAAATGTCAACATCATTAATCAGAATAGAGAAGAGGGAACGGGGGAACTGGTAATCTCCATTGGAGAAGACCAATATTACATTAGAAGAAGTTCAACAAAATATGTTCGCCGGCTAAAAGGAGAGGAAACTCTTGAAGCTAAGACCGATTTAGAATTTTTTAAGATCGATAAAAGCGGAGAAAAGATAAGCCTAAATGGTTTAACAAGGAATGATACTGATAAGAATATTAGAAAAGTGTTTGGAACAATCGAGGATTTTCTTCTTACAAGTATGTCTAGTCAGCTAGATAGCCTCTCATTTATTCGCGAAGGAAGCACAAAAAGAAAAGAAATTCTTGCAAAGTTTCTTGATTTGGAAATCTTTGAAAAGAAGTTTAAGCTAGCAAAAGAAGATGCTGCCGACACAAAAGGCGCACTTAAGCGCCTTGAAGGCATAGAATATGATGTAGAAATTGAACAGGCCGAAGAAGAACACGCCGAGTGTGAACAAAGTTTGGAAGAGCAAAAGGATGCTTGTGAAGACTTAAAGATTAAAATAGAAAAGTTAACTGCCGAGATCGCCGAAATCGAAACGAAAATTGAATCCATTCCAGCAGAAGTTATCGACATTGCACAAGTTAAATCAAACATTAGTTTAAAACAAAGTGTTTTAACTACAGCACAAGCAAAGCTATCTGAAGATAAAAAAGAGTTAAAAGACAAAAAGTCGCTTGTTGTAAAGATTGATGAGTTCCTTGAAAATTACGACATTGCGGAACTTAATAATAAGTGGGACAAGTATGTTGATATACAAGAAGATGTGGAAACTTTTGAGCGCGGGATGTATGAGATTCAAAAGAAAATTGATACTCTTGACGACCCGGGTTTTATTAAGGGGTGCAAGTGTCTCCACGAAGCAGAAAAAGCGCTTGCTCATCTTCCCACACTAGAAAAGCTGCTAGAAGAAAAGAAGCAGGAAAGAACCGCATTGGACTCGGATGTAGTGGCAGAAAACATTCGCAAGTATAAGTCCCTAATAGAAAAGAAAGATGAAACCACTAGGACGGTCACAGCAACCGAGCTTCAAATTGCCCGTAACAAAAATACCATTAATCGTCTAACTGGCGAACTAGAAACTCTTAGGGCCAAAGAAACAGCTTATGAAGACAATAAAGAAGCTATTGAAAATCTTGAAGTTTTGTTAGCAAAGAAAGGTGAGCTAGATAGTAAACTTAAAACCATTCAGAGATCTTTTACAAAGTGCCAAGAAAAAATTATAAAGTACCACAGGATGGTTGGCTCACTGGAACAGAAAGTTTTAAATATTAAAGAACAAAAAAACGAATACATTGAGCTTCGTGAGCAGTTTGCAGCCTACGACCTTTATATGCGTTGTATGCATCCTAACGGTATTGCTTATGATGTGATTAAAAAGAAATTGCCAGTTATCAATCAAGAGATTGCGAAAGTGCTGTCTAACCTGACAACCTTTGAGGTCTTCTTTGAAGAGAATGGAAATAGGCTAGACATCTTTATTAAACACCCTGAATATGATCCACGTCCACTATCTATGGCATCCGGAGCAGAAAAAACAATGGCTGCCATGGCGATTCGACTTGCATTCCTGGCGGTATCTAATCTGCCAGCCAGTGATATAATGGTTTTGGACGAGCCAGGGACTGCACTGGATGAAGAACACTTGCAAGCATTTACACAACTATTAGATATGATTAAGGGATATTTTAAGACGATCCTTCTTATTTCACATCTAGATTCTTTGAAAGATGTTGTAGATACTACTCTTGACATTTCAAAGAAAGAGGGTTATGCTTTTATAAACCAATAACTATTTATAGTATTGGAGGTAATGTGACTATGGCAAAAGCATTATTAGATAAAGGTATGGAAAAGCTTGTTTCACGCAAGCTTCTTGTGTGGGCAACTGCGACAGCACTAGCCGGACTAGGATTTCTTGATAGCGCCGACTGGGTAATGATCTCAGCTTTGTATATAGGTGGCCAATCTGTTATAGACGCTATTGTTAAGTTGAAGGGTGCTTAATGGAAGCCGTTTTAGCTTTTTTAATTAAACACTGGAAAGAAGTTGCATTAGCTGTTTTGCTATTTGTAGTTAGCTTTTTTTGGTGGCAGGATCACGGGTCTCTTGTTAAAGCATATGACGCGTCCGTAAAAAGCTATGAGGATAGAATTAGGTTGTTAAATGAAAGCCACGCCCGTGAAACGCAAAGAAAAAATCTAGCCCTGCAAGAGTATCAGGAAAAGCTTAAAATTCTTGAAGAAGAATACGAAGAATACAAGCAAAATGTAGAAATCCTTAAGCAAGAACGCGTCGATGAGTTGGTTATTCTTCGAACAGAAAATCCAAAAAGACTTATTGGTAGGATCGAAGAAGAGTTTGGGTTTCAGCATGTTAAGTAAAATCACTAAATTATTAGTTTTAAGTTTTATTATATGTCCAGTTGCTAATGGCCAAGATGGTCGTTTTACGCTGGTACCAAAGGGAGGCCAAGTTCCATTCGAAGCAACTTGTTTTGATGACGTGGCCACGGCAAAACTTTTAACCTGGAAAGAATTTTTAGCCCAGGAGCTATCACATAAGTGTGACTTTGAAAAAGAAAAACTTACTTTAGATTATGACTTAGAATTACAAAATTTACGGATATCCCTTGAAGAGACATTGGCACGTCATCGAGTTGAGGTAGACACGCGAGATAAAGAGCTTGAAGATCTAAGAAAGATAATTAAAAAAGATCGTAAAGTTAATATGCCAGTCGTGATAGTAGCTAGTGTTGTTGGGGGTATTGCTCTAGGTTTTGCTGGAGCATATGCAATTAAACAAGTAGTGGACTAGCTATGGTAAAAAAATATAAAGATCCAAATTACGTCGCTAAACTAGAAAAAGCTATATCTGAAAAGTATGGTGAAGAGACGATAACTAATCCAAGAGGGTCTTGGAACGATGAAAAAGAAGCAATTTATCAAGAACAAATCCAAAAATTATATAAAAAACAAGATTCATTGGATGAAATGAATGAGAAAATAGAAGTTAATGGTGTTTTAATACCTAAAAAACTACTTACTAGAGAAGATGTAAACAGAACTTGTCCCGTATGTAAAACTTATTCTTTTGATTTAAAGGATGATATTTATATGAAAAAATTTGATTGTTGTTATAATTGCTACATTCAATGGGTCGAGGGACGTAAAGAGCGCTGGAGATCAGGCTGGCGTCCTGAACAAGCAGGAGATAAATAAATGGCAACCACACTAGAGATCGTTAGAGGCATTTCACAAGTTATGGCTAATAGCTATGACGGAGCTTTGGATGATAAGGGGGAGCCAATTAAAGTTGGCCTCAAAAGAGAAGAAGGTAACCCTATAACAGACTCACGCGTGATGGACGGATTTAAAATTTCGTTTCACGGTCCCCAACTGTGCATCCACTACCACTCAGAGATTAAGCTTAAAGATGTTTATGCTAACGGCTTCGAAAGTGACTTGGAGCAGATGATAGAAAGTGTTGCTTCTTTTATCAAAAAGGAATATAAGAAAGTAACCGGCAGTGCTCTTTCTCTTAAGAAGACCGGCGAGGTGGACGCCATTGTTCAAAATACATCCAAGGTAAGAGTATTCGTCCAAGCCAAATGCTATTATGATATTGGTGGCGTGGACACTGATACTGAAGTTATTGCCGGCGACAGCAAAGATAGTGTTGATGCTAAGTTTAAAGACTTCTTAGGACAGGGAGGTTGGGGCTCTAGACCAGATAACGATAAGCGCAAGGAATAATGTCCCGACATCTCACCAAAAAAGAAGCAATTAAGGAAATTGTTAAATGCGGTAAAGATCCTTCTTACTTCATTAACAACTATACAAAAATCTCGCACCCTCTTTCGGGCTTAATTTCATTCAAGACGTATCCGTATCAAGATGACCTCCTGGATGATTTTAATGATTATCGCTTTACTGTTATATTAAAAGCTAGACAATTAGGTATTTCTACTATTACAGCTGCCTATATTGTCTGGCTAATGCTGTTTCATCGTGACAAGAACGTTTTAGTTATAGCGACAAAGTTTCAGACAGCGGCTAACTTAGTCAAGAAAGTAAAGAACATTATGCAAAATGTTCCTCCTTGGCTAAGAATCGCAGAGATTAAAATTGACAATAGAACTTCATTTGTTTTAACAAATGGCTCTGAGGTTAAGGCCGCTTCAACATCCGGTGATGCTGGTCGTTCTGAAGCGTTGTCTTTATTGGTTATCGATGAGGCCGCCCACGTTGATGGCCTTGAAGAGCTATGGACCGGCCTGTATCCTACATTGTCAACTGGTGGTCGCTGTATTGCCTTATCAACACCAAACGGCGTTGGAAACTGGTTTCATAAAACATATATCGAAGCCGAACAACAGACAAATGACTTCCATCCAGTTAACTTGCCTTGGGATGTGCATCCAGAGAGAGATATAGAATGGTTTGAAAAAGAAACCAAAAATATGTCTCGCCGACAAATAGCACAAGAGCTTGAGTGCAACTTTAACTCGTCTGGTGAAACGGTCATCCACTCTGAAGATTTAGAGTATTTGGTGTCTAGTATTAAGGATCCACTATATAGAACCGGCTTTGATAGAAATTTGTGGATATGGGAACAGTATAACGAATCGTGTACATATTTTTTAGTTGCTGACGTT
>TARA_R100000808_G_scaffold24932_1_pt1 | contig 42530 bp, 60 predicted proteins | sample TARA_R100000808 | Tara Oceans TARA_R100000808 (sample SAMEA2622852) | marine metagenome | biome: marine biome (ENVO:00000447); feature: marine epipelagic mixed layer (ENVO:xxxxxxxxx); material: "saline water (ENVO:00002010), including plankton (ENVO:xxxxxxxx)" | depth 140 m | reverse complement strand
AACATTATTGGCAGTTGAATACCTTGATAGATGATTTAAGAGGCCGACTATCATCCTCTGCTTGCAATTCGGCGTAAGACCCCAAATCGAATCCAGTACGCCCCCATATAAAATTCTACACTTATTTATTTAATTTTCAATTCTTTTTTCGTTTTACGCGCAAGATCATTGTTGGCCCAAACACCATTTAATTGCTCTGGCCATTTTTCAGGATCATAGTCGTGTCTTTTTACTGAGTTTTTATGGTTGCTTATAACTTGTAAATTATCTTGATGATGCGCCCCTCCTTTGGCTAAAGGTATTATATGATCCACTACATATTTTCTACCTGCTTTAGAAGATCGGCGGCGAGCATCCTCGTAAAAGGCTTTCATTTTTTCTTCGTCTGAATCAGGCAGTATGGCGTTGATTTTTATAGCCGCTCTCTTTTTTGCCAAAGCGTTCATTAATGGCCTATTGTTTTTTTTATAATTAGAATTATACTCGGCAACGTGATCAGCATTTTTTCCGCGCCATTTTTTCATGGACTTAGCTCGTTCTTTACTGTTCTTTTTCCTATATTCTTTTACCCTCTCTTTGTTTTTTTCACACCAAATTCGACAATATTCTCTATTTTTTTTTCTATTTTCAGGCCTTGCGTTGTACGCCCTTCTGCGGGCACGTACTTTTTCTTTTTTCTCTTCTGGTAAACTATGAAACCTTTCACGATCCTGTTTTGCTCGGCATGAGCCACAGGTCGCTCTGTGTTTTCCGAATTTCGAAGTAGGCTTTTCTTCTTTGCATCTACGACAAATCTTCATATCAAGATTTCTTTAAAGTGTCTCTAAATTTATTAAACAAATACTTGCCAATTTCTTTATTCTCTTCGAAGTATTTTCTAAGGTTATCAATACCTTGGTGCTGTTGTTTAAACTCTAAGCCGGTTTCTTGTTTGACCTCTTCGATAAGTTCTTCTGAAACAGTCACCCAAGCACCAGCCTTTTTAGCCATGTCCCAAGCGAGCATCATATCAACTACCTCGTACTCCACCCAAATACTTTTACCGCCGACGCGGCCATAGCGAATAGGGTATCTTACTTCTATCCCCGTTTTTTCATTTGCGCTTTTACGGAAAACTACTTTACAATAATGACCAAGGTGATCGCCCTTACCATTCGGCTGAGTAGTGATTAAATCTTTTACGTAGCGAGGCTGAAACTCTAAAATCCAATCACTGTAATGTAATATTGCGTTGCCTCCAGAAGCATTGGTCAATCTTGGGTCAGTTTTTTCATACGGGTTAATACTAACTTTGCTTCTAACTTGAGAAATCATATAACAAATATGTCCTCGGGTAGCTAAACCCAACGCCATTCTTTTTAGGAAGTCCGATGTCAAAAGAGAACCGCCAGCTACTTTAACTGCTTCGTCAGACCCTTTTTCTAAATCACCTCTGGGAACCAAAGCATCCATAGAGTCAATGATAAACATGTATCTTGTATCAGAAGGATTATCTTTGACCATCTGCCGAATAAAATCAATAACGGTTTCGTAAACATTGCATTTGAACACGAACCACTTATTTTCATCTGTATCTACTCCCGATCTCTCTACCATATCTGTAGACAGTCTTCCTTCGGACTTGATGTAGACGACCATAGAGTTATCCATTTTTTGAAAGTTGCGGGCAAAGGATAACGAGCACGAAGTCTTTCCTCCTTCTGCTACTCCTGAAGCTCTAATTATTCCGGGTTTAATACCGCCGCCCATTTCAATGTCCATTAAAAGGCTGCCGCTGGATATAGTATATTCTCTCTCTTCTTCGAAATTATAATGATCCCCTTTATGTTCTTTGAGGTACGCTTGAATTTGCTCTAGGGGAGAGGTCGATACGGTCTCTGTTTTCTTTTTTCTCATTTTAAAAAGTCTAATAGATTTTTGGGTTTGGATTCTATCTGTTTATCTTCTCCTACTTTTTCGTCGCCTAACTGAAAAACGACGGGATCAAACCCTTTTAGGTCAATATTTTTTTTGTATTTAATTAAATACGTCTTACCTTCGTCGCTTAAAAACCAAGCAAGACTATTCAACTTAAAGGGAAGATACAGTTTTGTCCAGAACTTTTCTTCAGAAATATACTCAAACAACTTTTTAGCGATTGCCATCTCGCGTTTAACAACGCCGCGATTATTCCACACCTTTTCCGGCTCTTTGCAGAACTTGGAAATTAATCTTTGATATTTATTGGGCCTCCGCTTGGATTTTCGCATTGTAAATCATATTTTACCATACGCTTTACAAGATCGTCAAATGAAATTTTCGGCCTCCACCCTAATTCAGACATGGCTTCGCTTGGGTCTCCCCATAATAAATCAACTTCAGCGGGTCGATAAAACTCAGAATTAACCTTGACCAAGGTATATTTATGTGGCCCCGCCAATCTGACATATTTTTCCTCTAAGCCTTCTCCCTCCCAATCACATGGCCCGAATCCGGCGGCAGCAAAAGCTTTTTCTACAAATTCTCTGATAGAATGAGTCTCTCCGCTAGCTAAAAGATAATCTTTAGGATCGTCTTGATTGAGCATCAACCAAATACCCTTTACGAAATCTTCGCTGTCGCTCCAATCTCTTTTCGCGTCTAAATTGCCTAATTCAATTGTGCTATGTTTTTTACACTGACCTTTTCTATCGCTCCAAGTTCTGCTAAAGTTGTTAATTTGAAAAAATAATTTAGCCACGCCTTTGGAAATTTTTCTAGTAACGAACTCTTCGCCACGCTTTGTGCCTTCGTGGTTGAACAAAAGGCCATGAACTGCGTACATATCATAAGACTCTCGGTATACTTTAACAAGGTGAGCCGCCGCGCATTTAGATGCCCCATAAGGACTGCGAGGTTTCATTGGGTGCTTCATGTCTTGGGGGGAATAGTCTACGTCGCCAAATTGTTCACTGCTCCCTGCGCTATAAAATCTACAATCTGGTTTATACTTGCGGATTGCTTCTAAGCAGCGTATGACTCCTCCGGTATTAGTGTCCAATACGTGAAGAGGCATATCCCAGCTACATCCAACAAAAGAATTTGCTGCGAAATTGATAAAATAATCAGGTTGAATTTCTTGAACTAATTTGTCTATACTAATTTCATCGGTTAGGTCTCCATAAACTAACTGAAAATTTTCATCATCTAAGAAACTCTTACAGTTGACGAAGTTCGGGTTAGAGCTTCTTCTAATCATGCCGAATACCTTATGACCCCTATCTCTAAGGAGGTACTCGCACATATTCGCCCCGTCTTGGCCCGTTATACCTGTAACTAAAACTTTTCTCATACGCTTCTTATTTTATTAATGTTATCTTTATACCAATTATAAGTGCTGACAAGTCCATCTTCTAAAGAGATTTTATGCTTCCAACCTAATTTATTTATCCTTTGATTATCTAGTACTCTTTTAAGGGTTCCGTCAGGTTTCGATAAATCGAATGTAATTTCGCCCTCGTATCCAACTGTCTTTGCTATTAGATGGGATAGGTTTTTGATAGAAATTTCTTCTCCCGTTCCGATGTTAAGTTGAGAAATACCCTGAGAATAGATATCTTTAGCTGATACATTTTCGAGAGCGTAAACACACGCATCAGCTAAATCGTCTACATGCATAAACTCTCTCATGGCTTCGCCAGTGCCCCAAACCTCGACGCTGGGAGCGCCTGATTCTTTCGCCTCGTGAAATCTTCTGATGAGAGCCGGGAGAACGTGTGAGTTTTCCGGGTGGAAATTATCGTTCTCGCCATATAAATTCGCGGGCATAACAGAAAAGAAGTCTTTTTCGTACTGTTTGTAATAGCTCTCGCACATCTTTATACCAGCGATCTTAGCGATGGCGTAAGGCTCGTTGGTTGGTTCGAGAGGAGACCTAAGTAAATACTCTTCTCTAATAGGCTGATCTGTAAATTTTGGATAAATACAAACGCTACCCAAAAAGAGTAGCTTTTTAACCCCTAGCTCATAACTAGAATTAATTAAATTATTTTGTATTTGTAAATTTTCATAAATAAAATCTGCGCGGTATACGTTATTGGCGTGAATGCCACCGACTTTCGCAGCAGCGTCAATCACGATATCAGGCTGGCAACTCCAAAGATAACGATAGACTCCTTCTTGATCAAGGAGGTTAAGCTCTCCTCTAGTTTGAGTCATGACATTATTGTATCCCTTGGACTTAAGCCGTCTAAGGATAGCAGACCCCACCATCCCACGATGGCCCGCTACAAATATTTTATCTTCTTTATTCATATCAACGAGACAATATTCCTTCTATTGTTTTAACATAATTAGGTACAATTACTTCCCAACTAAAATTATCTTCTGCATATTTTCTAATATCTTTTCTCATAGAAATAGATTTTTGTCTATTTAATGCTATTGTTTTTCGTATAAAGTCTTCGTCTTGGATTTTATCTTCTGGAATTACATCAATAAATGGTAAATTAGTATCTAAGTTAGCCGTTGTGTATTCCGATATAACCAAACCCAACCCCGCCATCAATCCTTCTAGACATGACAATGAATGAGCTTCCCCATCGCTTAATAAAATCATGTTTGCATAATTAGTTAAATTATTATATAAATATTCTTTATCCCATTCACCTAAATATTCTGGGCTATTAATATCAAATCTATCATCTGCATGATTTCCGGCGAAATCAATATTCATCGCCTTACCTTGGAATAAATGCTGCCTTTTTCTGTAGTCTATTTTAGCGAGGTATATTGACGTATTTGGTTTAGAGCAGTTTTCGTCAAATCTAAACAGATCGTTTCTGGCTCCGTTGGGCGTGACAAAAACATTTTCCTCTGGTATGCCTTTGAGCAGCATAAAGGTTTTTTTAATGCCTTCTGAAAGAGCAAAAACGTAACAAGGAACTCGGTTATAATAGTTAAAGACCTGAGAATAAGCGCCGTGCTTCGCGGGCTGCTCTAGATATGCGTAATGACATGTCGCCGCTTTATGTGGACACTTCAGGTAGTCTAACAGCGGAAGATAATCATCGTATTGTAAATGTACAAAATGAGGGTTGAAAGAATTAACATCCTTGATGACCTCGGTTAAATCAGGCTTGTTAAAGATCGCTACCTCATGCCCTAGATCGAGAAGTCCCTCTGAATAATCCCAGATTAAAGACTCAATTGCGCCCCAGCCTTTCGGCGGGATAGGCATCAGACCCGGCCCTATTATACCTATCTTCATTTACCTAAAATCCCTTCGTATTTCTTCATGATATTAGACCAATCAAAATTATCTATTGCGTATTGTCTAATTTCTGAGCGCATTGCTAAAGAGGTCACTCTATTTTCTTCTATGGCGCTTCTCAAGTAATCAACGTCATTTACTTTTTCTTCTGGAATTACTGTGATAAATGGTAGATCGGTGTCTAAATTAGCGTGAGCAAATTCTGAAAGAACCAGACCCAAGCCCGATGCTAACGCCTCTATTCCTACTACCGGATGAGCTTCAGCAGTACTTAGCAGCACCATATTCGCGTATTCAGTAAGCCCTTCGTATATCTGTTTTTTTGTAAGCTCGCCAATATATTCACCCTCGGCGGGATTAAAGCTTTGGTCGTGTACTCCTCCTGCAAAATGGATACCCAAGCCCTTGTCCTGTACTAAGGTTTGTCGTTTGCGTGGTTCAATTTTAGCTAAATAAATTGATTTACAAGGATATTTTATATTATCTTCTTTGAAGTTGTACAGCTTCGAGTCAACCCCATTAGGTAATACAATTACTTGATCTGAATCACACCCCCTTTCAATAAAAGCATTCTTAATCCCCTCTGAAAGCGCTACAATTTTACACCCGCTGTCCTTGCAATCAGTATAAATCCAAGTATATTGGGGCTCTGGATTTTCTAAAAAAGGATAATGGCTAGTAACAAATTTGTTTGGGCATTCAATATGATTCATCAGATGCGCGTAGGCGTCGTAATGAAGGTGAACGGCGTCGTAGTCTTTCGAATTAGCTTGTTTTACGATCTCGTTTAAGTCTTTTGTGTTGATTATGTCAACATCGTGGCCGTTCTCAACTAGCTTGTTTCTATAATCCCATATTAATATCTCTACCGCGCCCCATGAAGTCGGGGGAATAGGCATCATTCCGGGGCCAATCAGCGCAATTTTCATTTTATAAAGTTATTTTAAGCCATTCTTTTAAAATGGCTAGTTCTTTCTTTTGTACGATGTCGTGTAAGTATAAATTGTTATAAAGTCCTAATAAATCTTCAGGTTTTTGAGGATGAAAATCTTTTAAAATTTTAATAACCTTCGGGGTGTGAAGATATACGGGGATTTCGTCAATAAAATCATCGAAAAATTCATGAGCATTTCGTTCCTGATACACCGTAGCGTGGTTATGACCTATTCTGCCTCCGTGCATCCAAATCATTTTTTGAGCTACGTAAGAACGTAAAATGTCGCAGTATCTAAATGCGACGGTGCATGGTACATATAAATTATAGAACGTCTCTGGGCTTATCCAGATAGTATTCTGAGTATTAAACGGCGCGTAAACTTCTTCACCTAAAACAATTTGCTTTCTTGTTTTAAATTTTACTTTATTGTTTCTAGTTAGTCTATAAATTGCATCTACATCAGGCTCAATGTCCGCTAACCCCTGCCAAACATGAACGGGTGCGTCATTCTCTTCATAGACATGTCGCTGTCTCTTATTAACTAAACTTAAGTCGTACCCACGCGGCCATATTTTTTTGCTTGTAAATTCTTTTAAAGTATTTGGCCTTTCGGGTGACACCAGCACCTTGCTAGTAGAATATTTTTCATAGTTACCCCAGCTTTTATAAGGTATGTTGTCGTCATCAGTCTCCGCTATGATTTTGTATCCATTTTGAATCGCGTATAAATACCCTAAATTTTTGCGGCAATAATGATTGTTGGGTATTAACTTAGATAACTTTGAAGAGACTTCTTCTTGCTCCTCCAAGCCTAGAAAAGTTAAGTCGTTTCTTTGACGGTAGCTGCTCTCGCTTGTTTTTAAGTCTCCGACAACAATTAAATCATATTCGCTTTTAGCGAAAGCCTCTATACATTTATTGGGCTCATTTATTGTTGTGATTATAATGCACTTTTTCATTTAAAGTTTATCATATGTTTCAGAACAGCTTGAGGATTTTCCACGCAGGATTCAAAAGAAGATTGTATGTCCTCTAATTCTGAATTGTTTGTGACTAAATTGATAATAGACCTATCCTCCGAAAACAGTGCAACGCATTGAGGCAGCGTCAAGTTGTTTCTCCTGACATTGATAATATCCAACTCTTTAATTCTCATTTTGTGAGGATTCAAAGACACGTAATCTTCCGAGGGGATTCCCATTATTGCGACCTTACCCCCAAGAGAAGCGGCGGAAAAACAATTGTTAATTGTGATAGCTTTACCGGCGGCGTCGATACATATACTCGTACCTTCGCCATTCGTTAAGTCTTTAATCACGTCTAAACATTTTTCATCTGCGATCACTGTTTCAGTAGCTCCATAATTTTTAGCCATCTCAAGCCTACTATTTAAGGGGTCTACCATTATAACTTTTTTGATACCTACCTTCTTAGCGACGAGGAGTGCTGAGATGCCAATCATTCCTGCTCCAAAGATGGTTATAGAATCTCCAATTTGAGGATTGACTCTATTCATGCAATGCACGGCGATGCCTATTGGCTCCATAAGGGAGGCTTCTTCAAAAGACATTGCGTCAGGAATTTTTTCAAGCTGCCTATCGCTTAGTATCGCGTAATCTCTAAACGCGCCTAAATCTGTCGCGCCCATGAATTTTACGCTGGAGCATAAATTATGCCTTCCTTTCTCACAGCACTTGCATTTGTTGCCGCAGGACAGTCCCGGCTCTATAGCTACTCTGTCGCCCTCTTTAAATCTTTTGCTCTTACTTTCTACCACGATTCCCGCTGGCTCATGACCCATTTCCATTGGCATCTTTTGCTTAAAGCTACCTAATCCGCCATGTAGATAATAATTAAGGTCTGACCCGCATATACCAACGGCCTCCATTTTTACCAAGCAGGTCGAGTCTTGTAGAGATGTCGTAAGCGTTTGCTCAGAAAGCTCCATTCTCCCTATATCAACTAATTTCGCTACTCTAATCTTCACTGTGAATCTAGTTCCTTTAGCACCTCGCACACATAATCCGCCTCGGAATCAGTTAATTCCGGGTAAAGCGGAGGACAAATGTGCATGTCGCTTATATATTCTGTGTTCGGGAAGGATTCTTTTGCAAATATTTTTTCATATTTCGGTTGTTTATGCACTGGAATTTCATAAACTTGCCCTGTTAAGGATATTCCGCGTTCTTTACAGTGGTTTTTTAACCTCTTGCTTTCTTTGCTGCTGGCGTGGCCCCATTTACCGACTTTTAAAATTAATTTATAATAAGAACAAAAACCTGTTTCTTGTTTTACTACTTCATAATTAGTCTTTTTTAAATTCCTTTCATATATTCTGACTAAATGGTTTCTTCTGCGTATTCTTTTCTTTACTCGTTGTAATTCTAAGTGGCCCATGAGTCCTGTGAACTCGCTAACCTTGTAATTGTTTCCGTCTGGATTTACGCATAAGATGGAGCCATCACTGGGTCTGCCGAAGTTTTTAATCGACCTCATCTTTTCGTAAAGCTCGGAGTCGTTAGTCGTGATCATGCCGCCTTCCCCGGTAGTCATTACCTTGGTCGGGAACATGCTAAAGCATCCAACTGACCCGATGGAGCCCGCCGTATAGCCGTCTATGTTAGAACCGTGGGCGTGGGCTGCATCTTCAACCAGCGGGACATTATTCTTCTTGCATATCTCTACGATTCTTTTAATGTACGGCGAGATTATGCCTCCTATATGCACTAGGACAACCGCTCCAGTTTGCTCGGTTATCTTTTCTTCTAGCGAGCTTGGAGACATGCAGAACGAATCTAGCTCGGCGTCAACCAGAACTAATTCGCCGCCAGCATTTTCTACGGCTAAAGCAGTGGCGAAAAAAGTATTGGATGGAATTATTACTTCTTTACCTTTAACACCGATGGCTTTGAGGGCGACTTCAATGGCCGTGGTTCCTGAAGATATAGCTAGAGCGTGTTCGGCGTTGCTTAATTTAGCAAAACCCTTCTCGAACTCTCTAACGTATTTGCCTTCGCTTAATAAATTATTACCTGATAAAATTTCAGTGCTTAATTTATTCCAATCGTAAATAAATTCATCTTCGAACTCAAGTTTGAAAATTGGTATATTCATTTAAGAATCTTGCTATATTTGCTGAGTATTATATTTATCTGTTCTTTAATAACTCCTGAGTATTTTTCAGATGGGTCTCTCCTGCTGGTGTCACAATGCAAGAGCATCACTTTGGAGAATTGTTTTTCGTATGAATTCTTGCCCCAGAAATTTCCATCTTGAAAAATTAAAGGCATATGCTCATCACCCATAAAGCAGTGGTTTATTGCCCCACTTAATAAAATGGCTTTATCTTTGTTTTGAACAACATGACTAAAGAAAACCTCATCGGTTAAGCCTTGAATATATTCGTCATCAGAAGAATAAACATCGTCGTAAATTTCTAAAACTTCTCTAAAAATTTCCTTGTTGTCTTCAGTGGTTTCAAATACGAAGCATCCCCCCGTAAGTAAAAAGTGCTTTTCATTTAACCCTATTCTTTCTTTTACCTCTTGAAACGCCGCCTTGTTTCCCGCAGGGACAGCCATCGCTTCAAAATGGCGAAGCGTAGGAACCCAAAAGTGGGGAGACGCGCCGACTTTACCGTTTAAATCTTTTACTATTAGAGGCAGCGTATTGTTTATGAATAAAGTATCCGTATCTACATACGCGCCAAACTTGGTTTCAATCTCTAACGCAGCTTTGTATTTTTGCTTCCAGAATAAATAGCCTTTCTTTCCGGGTTTTTCAAAGTCTATTTCATTCGGCTTGTGATGCACCGTTATTTTGTTGGAGATTTGATACTTCGATTGTATCTCGTCTGAACTTAGAGTTTCCCCTATCTCCCAAATCAAAAACTCTCCACTGAACCCTACGTCTGTAAGACTAGTCATGCTAGCTAGCATGTTTTTGTAGTGCTGCTGGTCTCCCCCAACCACGTAATAAACTGTCGTATTAGAGTTTCTCATATTTTACATCAGCCTTTTTCATTAAGTTGTCGAATTCTTCTTTATCTAAGCGCTTTAACCCAGCCCATTCCATAGTAGAATTAAAGGCGTCTACATCCTTGAGTAAAAGTTCGATTCCGATGTTATGCGTGTCATCGTCTTCCTCTAAAAATGGTGGACAATAATAATAGTCTCTCAGCTTGCCCGTAAATTCCTCACAAAACCATCTACCTGAAGGAGAGTTATGTTTCCTACCGCTTTTTTCTTCTCTTTCTAAAAATAAAAATTTAGGTTTTTTAAATGCTAGTTTCCACAAGGGGATCGCCGCAGAATTTCTTGGGTCTTTCCACCCCCAAGGCTTAGAGTAGTCTGGTTCTCCTCCCCAGAATTCGCTTAAGCATTTTTCTAATTGTACATTTCCCCACGCTGGGTTAACGCCGCCCATAAGTTGACTAGCGTTAAGACCATCACCTGACAATCTCTCAAATACTATCTTGATCGCATCAGAGTTCTCTAAAACAGATAAATAAAAATTCCATGTGCTGAGATGCATCATCTCGGTGTCGTTTGTATAAGGCAGGAAATTTTTTAGCGCAGTACAATTAATTTTAACCATTGCGTCTGACTCGTGCAATACTCGCTTGCCTTGCTCGTCGTCTCTTTTGCCTAGCGCATCCCCCGCGTCAACCCCGGCAAATAAACCATTCAAGCGTAAAACTTTAGTTGCAAGAGAAGTTCCTCCCCCGTGTGCTCCGCATACGATAATTGGATTTTCAAATTTCATAATTAAAAATCTTATAATCTTTTTTGTAAATTCTTTTGATTATATTTTCTGCTTCTTTACTAGCTTTATATTCTTTCACCCCCTTGTTTTCATGTCTTAAGTTGTTATCTACTCCAAGTTTATCCGTAATAAATTTGTAATCTTCTTCAATTGTTTCTAATTTACCAAGATAATCGACTATAACTTTCTCTTCTTCATCACATAAGAAATAATACTGGGGAGCTAAATGATCTATCAACTGCAATGGATCAGACTTGTTTAAAAAATTAATACAAAACTCATCAAAATTATCAGAGTTATCTACAGCAGAAAACACATCCTCATCAACAGACTGTCTTTGAAATGTTTTAGAATTTTTAAAATAATTATACGCCGAAATAGCGCGAGCCAAAGGGTTTCTACAGAACCCAAAAACAAAATATTCTTCGTATATTTTTGGATACGCAGACTTTAAGAAAAGAGCGGGGAAGTGCCCTCCGTAAGTGAGTCGATCCCATCCTAGGGATTCAGCTACGCTGCGACCAGCAACCTTGGGTACGTGTACGAAAATGCATTTTTTATTGTGACAAATATGTTCCATTACTTAGCTAACGTCGGTTTTCTATTCTTGAAATCTTCGTTATTAATATCGTAAATTTTAGCTAAATCATCGATAGTAAAATCAATTTGAGTTTTATCAGGGTCAAGAGAAGCGAGGTTCGCGTTTAGTGTTTTGACATGGCTTTTGTCGTAATCATTCCACTGGATATAGTTACCTTTAATGAGAAGGTCTTTTTCGAATTTAGAAATAACGTTCTCCACGGGTACAAAATTTTTATACACGGGGTCTCCTTGCTCCGATCTAACCTTGTCTTCAGCAGGGCCAGTGCGACTGTTTCTAGTGGCGATATTTTGAAAGATTAATTGTTTCCTAGGGAATAATTTGTAACAAGCGTACATGGCGTACCACATTGATTTACCGGAGCTATGAAATATAGCGGGGAACATTACCTCTGCGAAGCTCCTAGAAAATATATGAACGCATAAATCGTAGCACGCGATAGGGTGAACAGGCTTATCTGTTTGAACTTTTGATAAATGCCATCCGGGTCCGCCTAAAGTTCCAGAGACAGGTTTGTATTCGTCGAAATTATCCGCAATAGTTTGAGCTATGTTTTCCCCGTAGAATAAAACATCGTCATCTATAAAAATGTAATATTCGTACTCGTCCATTATGTGATCGTATAAGATGCTTCTACCCTCGGTCCAACAAGCGTCAGGATGACAAACTTGAGCATTTGGGTCATCAAGTTCTTTCCAATTCAATCTATAGAAATCACTAACCTCGGTATTAAACTGAGACTTATGCTGAAGGGTGAAATCATCGTTGATGGTTTTGCCTTGTTCTAGAACACAGAACTTTTTCATTTTTCACCTCCTCTAAATCTTGGGAATTGCTCCATGTTCTTATCGAGATGGACTATCGTTTTTTCAACAGGCATAGTCCAATTTTGAGGGTATGCAAATCCTGCATGTAAGGTAGAAACTAATTCGTCGTTCTCAGAAAAGTATCTGTTTAGATGTGACTCATCATGCCACGCGGCGATAACTCCATTTTCCAAATCCTTTTTCACGCAAACGTGAAGCTCTTTTATCATTTGACTTATGTGAGGGTTTTTACCTCCCCAAAAACATCCCTGCCTGTATTTAACACCATGCTCTTCTGTTTTGGGAGTATAAGCCGTAGACTGCTTGTTACTTTCGTACTCGCATATTCCAGAGCCGTACATAAATTGCCCCGGATGATGAACCCCGAAGAAGTGATCATACCTATTCAAAAACGAACTAGGAATAAGCTTACTCACTACCATGTCCGCATCTAAGAAAATGACATCGCTAAATTTCTCAAGCTCATCAATGACTCCGTACATGTACTTGAATCGCTTAAGAGTGATATACGGCCAAGGCTCATGCTCTATTTTTCGAACCGCTACGTTGTCTTTTTTAAAGACTTCGTTCTCTACGTCGTCTGTAAACGCATATATAACCTTCTCTTCATCCGGAAGAAAAAGGCTCATAACTCCGTCGTAGTAGTCGTCGAAAAAATCTACGTACTTGTTAGTTCCAATAAATATAAATGCTATCTTCTTTTCCATGACTCTGGGATTATATCATCTAAATAATTTTCTCTGTATTCTTTAGGACAAATAAGCTCTAAGTGTTGTGGCGTGAACCACTTATCAGGAGCAAAGACCTGTTTATCATCATTGCTGTTTAGCCATGCCGCCCACCAACTATATGTAGAATTAGATATAATGTTTGTGCGACATCTACTCATTAAAAATAACTCGATTAAATCTTCTTTAAAATATTTAGGCGCATCTACTTCTGCGGTTTTAGTATCGCTAATTAAACTTAAATCATGTGCTCTTTCAGAAATAAAAAAAGAATTTTCAACTTCATTGGAAAAAATATTTTTACAGTGATTTATATCATCCGAAAAGAAGAGGACTTTCGACGCGCCGCTCTCTTTAATGCACGATAGAAAGTAATCTTCGTTTAATGGGTGATATACAGTAGATAAAAGTCTATAATCGCCGCATCTAATATGAACCGATACGGTATCCTCTTCGAAGACGAATCCGTATTTTTCTTCTATGATTTTAGATATCTCGTCGCTGGGAGTGAGATAGTTCCGAATCTCTTCCTCGCTGTCTTTGAAATACTTTTCTGATTGAAAATACCCAGATAAATCTATAGACACTTCTCCAGAGCATTCTAAATCAAATCCTTCATAAGTGCAGCCACTCTCTTTTATTTGCAAATCCGCATGTTGAAATCCTGTGGGAATTTTATTTTTTAGATGTTTGTTAACCGCCCACTCTGGGAAGCTATAACTGTGACCGTTTTTATTGGCTATACCTATGGTGGAGGCGACTTGAAAAAACTGGTTTCCAAGTCTGCCCATGTTTCCTAATCGAGAAAATGTAATCATTTTATTTTGGGGAATTTATTGCGATCCACCTAAATAGTTCGTGCTCGGGCTCCCAGCCTAGCTCTTTTTTTGCTTTCGTAATATCCGCGCATGTAGTTTTAGGCTCAAAGCGCGGCTCGATGTGTTTGATTTCGTTGTGTATATATTGCGCTATTTTTTTAATAGAGTGTTTTTCTCCAGAGCCAATATTGTAAATGTGGTGTCCGTCTGGCAAATCTGTTTCGGCAGCCTTTACGTTGGCTCTCGCTACATCTTTGACGTTTACAAAGTCTCTTTCTTGCAGCCCGTCACCAGTGAGAGATAAAGACTGGCCGCTTAACAACTGTCGAAAAAATATTCCCATTACTGGAACGTATGATCCTTGAGTCGGCTGTCCTTCTCCGTAAACGTTAAAATACCGAAGCGATACGCTATTTAATCCGTAAAGTTTTGAAAACAATTCTAAGTACTGTTCTCCTACCAGCTTGTGCAATGCATATGGACTCATAGGGTCTAGCCTTCCATTTTCGTCAGTAGGTGTGAATTCAGGATCGCCGTAAACTGATGACGACGAACTGAATATAATCTTTTTTACGCCAGCGTTTTTACACGCCCAAAACAAATTCAAACTTCCATTAATGTTTTCCTCATGATATTTGATGGGGTCTTTGATAGAGGGGTCAACCCTCGGATGCGCGGCTAAATGAAAAACATATTCAACATCCTTTAAAACTTCGACTAGCTGATGAGAAAAAATAACGTTCTTTCTAATAAATTCGACACTAGGTAAATTTTTATTTCCGCGTACCTCGTTACCGAATCTAAAATTAAACGGTAAAGTGGAATCGCCGGGGGAAGCCGCTCTTTCCGTAGTTGAGCAGTCGTCAACAACCGTTACGTCATAACCGCTCTTTAAAAGAGCTTCTACAACGCTACTCCCGATAAACCCTAGTCCTCCCGTAACTAATACTTTAGTTTTCATTTTTTTCTTTTTCCTTTTCGTATATCCTTTTTCTCAAATTGCTGGAAGAATAAGAATGCGTACTCCTGTCGTGAAAATATTCTTCTTTAGCTATTCCTTTACCCGTGTATTCCTTGCCTTCCCAATCGGTTCCCAATACTCTTATATCGGGTTTGACAGTTAGTAGTAATTCAATTAAAGATTTCTCGGTATCGTATAATCTAATTTCATCAACATACTTGCACGCCGACAAAGACTCTCTTCTTTCTTCTAGAGATTGAATAGGTTTATTTTTTTCTGGCCTGTCAATAGTCGGGTCTGTTTGAAGCCCCGCAATAAGCTTGTCACATTTTGACCTTGCGTCTTTGAGCATTATAAAGTGCCCAGCGTGTAAAAGATCAAAGCAGCTACAAACGAAGCCCGTCCTTTGTTCGGGAGGCGGTTGGGGAACCAACTCATTACGCAAAGCTTGAGTGTTTTGAGCATTGGTGCTTATAAGTCTATCGCAGTCAGGTATTCCTTCGTTGATTAATTCGTGATATTTAACCTCCCAATCTTTCAACCATATCTTGTTATAGTTACTCCAATCCTTTCCTCCAGCTTTTGAGCGAGTGCTGTAAATTTTAATTACATGCCCTTGCTCGTATAATTTATTAATATGATCAATCATGTAAAGATAAGGCTTTGCGTCGGGGAAAAATTCTTCCTCTGTGCAAATAGTCCCATCTAATTGAAAGCAGTAAGTCATAACTCCGTTGCGCTTGCGCCGTACCAATCACAGGCAATTTTAAAAGTGATTTTATTCAAGTCTTCCTCCTGCTTTAGATCATAATTTTTATCAGTAAATACTAAAAAGTATCCTCCACCACCAGCGCCGCATAGCTTGTGAGCTTTAACTTGGCTAAGTTTATCCAATTTCTCATCTATTTCAAGTATTTTTTGATTTGATGCAATAGAATTTGACGTTTCCTTCTTTCTCGCCCAGCCTTCGTTGATAATTTCGAAAAAATCGTCAGGCTTATTTCTAGTAATTGACTTTTCCATTTTTTGTACCAGAGGTAAAAGCGCTTCGACTTTTTTAAGATCGAGGGTTTTTAGTATATCTGTAGACTTCCTGCTGACTCCGGTATAAACGAGATACTTATTGTAATCTTCGATAAAACTCTTACCGAAAATCTTACATCTGATTTTATTATTTGGGTAAAAATCTAATTTTTTAAACCCGCCAATCCCGCAGCCATAAGAATCTTGGTATCCGGTTAATGGGTTAAAATTTCTCTCTAGCTCTAGCGCGATTTCACATATTTGCCCTTGGCTTAGATTCAATTGATTCTGCAAACTGGCAGCTTTTATCAGAGCTATTAAATAAGCCGAGGAGGACGCTAAACCTGAACCGTGTGAGAAGATATCAGAAAAGAATGAAATGCTCGTAGGAGGCAATTTGAAGCGATCTAGACACTCTCTAGCGATGTCATTATGAATCTCTGAAACAGAAGAGACTTCCTCTTTTTGGGAATATTTTATAATATATTTATCATCAACTGCATTATAGCCATTTTTATCAGTAAATAGAGTTACGTATGAATATAAATTACAAGGAAAACTAATTACTGATCCGCGCCCTTTATAATCTATAAACTCCTGTAAGTCGGTTGAGCCTCCAGCAATAGAGACTCTTAATGGACATCTGGAAATTATCATACAAAATTTAATCTTACTTTATTTAAAAAGTCCATCGTAGCTAAATATCTTTCGTCTCCCTCTAATCTCCAATTATCATCAGTCAACTCTCCTCCGTTTTTGTCCACCATGAATTTCCATATTTGATTAAGGTGGAAGTTTTGAAAGTGGAACTGGAGACCGTATCTAATCACGTCGGCGGCGTCAGCCTGATTACCTTCGTTCCAGAGGTGTTTGGCGTATTCGCCTATCTCTTCGGCGGGGCGATAGAAATTTAATTTGTTAACCCAAAATCTAGACTTCTCTTGCTGCCTTATTCTCACGAGCCTTCCAACGCAAGTGTATTGGTCATCGTTGTGGAAAGCTAGCATTTGATGGTTGTGCGAAATCTTAAACCCTGAGTCGCGACACTTCTGAGAAAAGTCGGTATCTTCATTATGCTTACCTTCTTCATAATCTTTTAGAGATTTCATGTTGGCGCGTTGTAAGCCTGTCGAATACTCAGTGTTCCACTTGCATTTTTCAAAAACGTACCTTTTCATTATCCAAGCTTGACCACCTGACATATAAAGATAAGGATCATCTTCATTCTCGTTTAGAACGCAGTGGCCGTATTTAGGACTTTGATAGCATACGTGATCCCAGAAGCGAGTACCGTCAGGGAGCCTGACTTGGGAAGTTAGGATATCGTAATCTGATTTATAATTTAATAAATTTTTATACCAATCTGGTGATAAAATCATATCATCGTCTAAAATTACGATCTTTTCCCCTTCAGAAGCTTCGCAAGCCCGATTTCTCATCTCTCCGAGAAGACCTTTTTTGGCTGCTGATTTAGCTGAGACTAATGTATATCCCTCTCCTTTGGGGTAATCTCCAGCGATTAGAATTTCATAACTGTCAATTTGTTGGCAATGTATTGATTTTAAAACAAGGTCAGTTATTTCTTGTTTTTTGCCATTTGATACTATTACAAAAGAAAAATCCATATACAGTCATAAATTATAGACCATATATGGATATGATTCAACTTAATTTTTAAGAGCGTCTAATTTTTCCTCCAAACGATCAAATCTATCGTTCATTCTCTCGGAGAACATCTTGAAATCTTCTCTGCTAACGTATTTTTCGGGAAGCGAGACGACCAGATCGGTATACTTTTCTTTAATTTTGTCCACATCTTCATGGTGTTTAACCATTAAGCCGTGGTGTTCCTCTTTAATCTCATTGATGTGGCCAATGATCATCTTAAAGACCCAACCGCCCATCAGTGTAACAACACCGACTGCAATATTGACAAGTATTTGGTAGTCCATGTCATATATTACACATAAACTATCTGTACTTTTTTAAAAAAATAAAAGTGTAATTAATTACATGCATTTTTACGCATGTCCATATTGCTGGCCGAAGCAACGCGGTAGAGAAGGTAAGCTGATTGTGGTAAAATCAGCAGGGGTTCCTTGCGACCATAAGGGGGGCTTTTTTGATAAGGAAAAAGATTGCAGGGCTGAAAACTACAAGTGTAAAGAGGTAATGCACTGCACTTACTGCTCTACCGAGTTCAAAATAACTGAGGAGTTTCTATCTCAGCAAAAAAGAAAAATTAAAGACGGCTAAAAATCTTCTTCTAACACTCCAGAATTCTGATAGTCTTTCACCTTCCTTTCAAAGAAATTGGTCATCGCTCCCGTATCAACAACTTCGGAAAGCCAAGGAAATGGATTCTGATCACTGTCAAAACGGAAGTCGATGCCAATTCCTTCAAGGCGTCTATTGCCGATGTATTGCATATAGTCTACAAACATTTCGGCGTTCAGTCCCAAGATACCCCTTGGAAGAACATCTGAAGCGTACTGAACTTCAAGTTCTACTGCTTTTTTGATGTGCTCTACTGTTTCAGCCTCGAATTTTTTTGTCCACACCGATGGATACTGTTCTTTAATTGTGTTGATTAAATACGTGCCAAACTGAATATGGAGGCTTTCATCTCTCAATGTGTATCTAATTTGATCTGAAAGTCCGGGGAGTTTGTTTTGACGACCTAACGCAAGCAGCATCGCAAACCCACTAAAGAAAAACGTTCCTTCGCAGACAATATAGTATGTGATTAAGTTCCTTAAGAATTCTCTTTTACCCTCGATTGTTTTAGTTGAGAATCCTTGCCTATTTACATCAGAGGTAATTTCCATCAGGAAATCATCCTTCGCCTTGATAGAAGGAATATTTATATACGCCTCATATACTTCTCCGACTTTCAAAGAGTAAGAATCGCAGCAAGTTACCACTGTCCAGTTATGAAGAGACTCCTCGTAAGCTTGGCGTAAAATGTATTGGCGACATTCTGGATCAGTCACCCATTTAGCAACAGTGAGTAAAAGGTTGTTACCTACTAAGGATTCGCTACCCGCGAAAAAACCGAGACACCTTTTAACTAAAAGTTTTTCGTCTACGGACAGCGTGTCTCCTTTCCATTGGTCTATGTCATCGGTCATGTTTATCTCTGAAGGGCTCCAGTTATTAGCTACGCCCTTTAGAAACAAATCCCAAACGAATTCGTGTTTGTGTGGCAGGATTTGATTCACTCCTGCGATTTCTTCTCCTAAGATTAATCCTTCTTTATTCATAGTTCCCTCCACCCATTATTGGCAACTTTCACATGTTGGGTCTAAGATACTGCAAGCTGTTGAAGCAGAAAGAGTATCATTAGAATCACTTGAGTTAATATCACCACTGTCACTAGCAGCTTCAGTTTGTGTAGATTTTTCGATTTCACTCGCGCTCTTATTTCTGAGGTAATACGTGCTCTTTAGCCCTCTGTCTCTAGCATGCATGTAAAGATCGTTTAAATATTTTAAGGAACTTTTATTATTAAAAAGATTTAAAGATTGCCCCATGTCGATCCATTTTTGTCGTGCAGCAGCGCAGTCGATAAGTAGGAACTGGTCATGGTCAAACGCGGTTTTATACCTATTTTTAATTTCTGGTGGCAAATCACCGTTTAACCGCAGGACATCTCCATTGACGGCTTTGATCATGTCTACTAGTCGTTGATCCCAAATACCCATCTCCTTGCACTCTTTGACAAACCATTCGTTTGTGATCATGAGGTTTCCGGATTTATTTTCATATACGAATAGAACTGAAAAATCTGGCTCCACGCTTGGACTACATCCTTGAATATAAGAAATTGTGGCGGTGGGAGCAATAGCCATAGTATTGCTATTTCTCATGCCGTGAGACTTGATATGACTCCTCAACTCTTTCCAATCAACTTCTTTGCAATACTTTTTACCTCTGTGGATAATTGGTTTTTGCCCTAAGTATTCCATCAGATTTTTGTAAGTGTCTATTGGCAGTACGCCCTTATCCCATAGAGAATCCTCGAAGGAAGAGTAACTGCCTCTCTCTTTAGAAAGCTTGGAGGAATTAAGCAAACAGTGGTAAGAAATGAACTCGTATAATTCATCTGAAAATTTAACTGTTTCCTCATCGGAAAAGCCGAGCTTGTAGCTGTGAAACACGTCAGCGAGCCCCATAACTCCTGCACCCACGGGCCGATGAGTTAAGTTGGCTTGGCGAGCTTCTTGAGTTGGATAAAAATTAAGGTCAATAACATTATCCAGCATTCTCATTTGCGTGGCGATTGTTTTAGCTAGAAGTTTAAAATCGAGCTTTCCATTTACTTTCAAATGTTCTTTGAGATTAACTGAGCTTAAATTACATACTGCGGTTTCTCCAACCTCAGTTTTTTGACCATGCTCGTATTTCGATGAGCGAGTGTGCAGGAAAATTTCCGTGCATAGATTAGAGCTATTGATTATCCCTACGTGAGAATTAGAATACCTCAAGTTGGCATTATCTTTAAAAGTCATCCAAGGATGCCCTGTTTCAAATAACACTCGAAGCATCTTCTTCCATAGTTCTTTGGCTTTTATGATTTTGAAATTAGTGATTTCTCCCTTATCCGCCATCTTGCAATAAGCGGAATACCTCTTGTCGAACTCGTCACCCCAATGATTATGGAGATCAACATCGCTTGGGGAAAATAAATACCAATCTTGATCATCTCTCACTTTCCGTAGGAAAAGATCGGGTAGCCAGTTTGCTGTGTTTATATCGTGACAGCGACGACGTTCATCGCCAGTGTTTTTCTTTAAGTCTAAAAAATCTTCAATGTCAAGATGCCAAGGTTCGAGGTAAGCGCATCCTGCTCCGGGGCGCTTGCCGCCTTGGTTTACAGCTACTAATAAATCGTTAAAAATTTTCAACCAAGGCACGAGGCCGCTTGAAGTACCATTCGTGCCTTTGATATGTGAGCCAGCCGATCTAAAGTTCGTAACATCAAAACCTAAACCTCCTGCATATTTCGACTTGCGAGCCTCTTGCCAAGCTCCTTCAAAAATTCCATCAATGGAATCCTCAAATGTATTTAAGTAACATGAACTAAGTTGACTCCTAACGCTGCCACTGTTGAACAGCGTTGGCGTGGAGCAGCACATTCTGAAAGAGGAAAGAACTTCGTAAAATTCAATCGCTTTTTGTTCTCTGTTCTCTTCATTCAGGGCTAGCCCCATTGCTACGCGCATCCAAAAAGATTGAGGAGATTCTAATCTACGCCCATCGCTATGATGAAAGTAACGATCATATAGAATTTGTAATCCAAGATATTTGAATTTAAAATCTCTTTCTAGTTTGAGCGCTTCGGATAATTTTTTGAGATCGTACTTTAAAAGGTCTTCGTTTAAAATGTTTTTATCTACAAGAAGTTTTACGTTCTTGATAAAAGACAATCTGTATTGATGATCGAATGCGTCTTTGTCTACGCTGCTTCCAAAAACCTCTTTGTGAATATTTCCTAAAAGTAATTTCGCCGCGACGTGAGAGTAATTTGGTTCTTTGTCGATCTTGGTTCGCGCCGACATGATCAGAGCTTTGTCGATTTCCACGGTGGTAATCTTTTCGTAAAGCTGAACGTTGGCATCCAGAACCACTTCACTAGCGGAGACATCTTCTAGGTCAGCACATGCTCGCTCAACACATAAATTAATTTTGTTGATATCGAGTTTTTGAAGCCTACCATTCCTTTTCTTAACGTGTGCGACCTTAGTATTCATTGACTTTGTAAGACAATATTACATCAAACTTTGGCCTACGGAAAGAAAAAAATGTTATAAACGAAAAAATTATCGTTTCGGATCGTCTTGATGCTTCATACCGTTTCTTTTTTCGCTATATTTTTTGAAAAAGTCTTTTTTAAGTGGATCGTGACCCATTTCTTTTTTTCTTTTTTCACTCGCAGCGGCAGACTCATCCCATAGCTGACCCATCGTCATACCCTTGTCTCTAGTTTTTTCAACAAAGTCTCTTGGTGAAAAAGCGTCCATCTTACCGTCAACCACGGCGGCGGGGGAAGTAAAAATTCTATTCCATTTAACTCCGCAGTCATCGACGTAAACGTGTTCGTCGGTCATTCTCTGAAGAACTTCTTGAACCTCTTGGGTTTCTGGGTGTTGATATAAATAAAAAGGCATTATAAAAAATAAGTTTTATATTCTATTGTCTCGAATGATAGTTCTCTAACTCTATCTATGGCGGAGGCTTGATCAAAAAAGCAATACTCTTCCATATACCAATACAAAAATTTTCTGTTAGATTCTCTGTTATACCATGATAAGTCTACGGCTCGATTAATTTCAACTAATTTTCTTAAATCGTAAGTTACCCAATGGTACTCTGGGTGGCAAAATGAAATAATCGGCTTGTCATACATCATCGCCTCGAAGCCCGCGCCAGAATTGCCGACAACCACACATTTACAATGAGGTAGGAAAGCATGAATAGAAGTAAAATCATCATAGACAATAACATTATTTGATATAGATTGTATTCTTTGTTTTAGCGGAGTTTTAATATCTGGGTTGTTCTTCTTGTGCATTGGCCCATTTGTATATGGGTGTAGTTTAACAATTATTTTATCCGTGGTAACTTTGGATAACTCTTCGACCACCGCACACAGCTTGTCGAAATATCCACCAAAGTCTTGCCTTGTAACTACTGAATCTCCACTACATTGCCCAACAACTAAGTAAAAATTACGATGAGGGATATCTCCCTCGTGAAAATGTTTAGCTCCCCACTTGGAAGAAAGGTTCTCCTTCCAGTGCTTTACTTTAGTGTTAAAAAAATGATCCACGTTTACAGCAGGAACGTTTTCGTAGTCTGGTCGGTCATAAGTTATCGAAGAAAACGAACCGTATCCTAACTCATCCAAAGTAGATTGGTTTAAGTCGGGTACTGTAGGCTTGAAGAACCATCGAGTTTCAACTTCGGGAGAGAAATCTTCTCTTAAAGATTCATAATAATCACAATGATTATAGATAGCTACATCGTATTTTATTTCCGTGGAGTGAAGGCGTGTCCCATCGAAGTGGTTTTTGAAGTCTGAGTGCTTATAGGTTTCATAACCAACCTCTTCGAGAGCGTTGGCGATCCATTGCATCCTTACTAGCCAATCCGTATCGAAATCATCATATCGGTAAGGGCATATTAATGCACGTTTCATTTAAGGCTTTCTAAGTGCTCTAGAATTTTATCGAGTGTCTTAGAGTAGCTGAATTCATTACCTGTTTCGATTCCTTTTTGATTTACTGGATCATCCTTGACTCGTTGAATCGCTTTTTCGCAAGCCTCTAAGAAGTCTTCGTCTTTAAAGTCGAAAATATTCCCTTGATTAAACGGCGCTCCTTGTTGAAAAAATCTTCCATCAACAGCAGGAATTTTGCCGTTTGGTTTAACTAACACGGAGTTGTCCGCGTTTGCCCAAGACTTATAACCGTTGCAATCTAAAATAACCGAGTGCTTACCCAAGCAAACGGATTGGAACTCTGGGAGACCCCATCCTTCGCCGCCAGACATTCCTATTACAATGTTTCCAGCGTTTAGATAATCATTGTACAACTCGTTTTGAGGCATGTAGCTCAATAAATTAATATTAAAATACCGGCGACCATCTAGGGCTTGGTTGATTATAGAGGAGTTTTCCTCGGGGCTTAGGAAGTGGTTGTAAAGAGAGCAGTTTAAAAAGTATTCTTTCTTGTCTCCGTATTTTTCAGCCCAAAGTTTTAAAATTCTATGATGATGCTTTCTCTTCTCGAATTTACCAACTAAATTAAATGTAATTCTTCCGTCGTTAAAATATTTTTTATTAGTGGGGTAAAAGTTGTGAGTGTCAAACCCTACGGGAAGATATTCTGTTTCAGCACCGTTTTGATTAAAAACGTCACAAGCATATTGAGACGAGAATAATGTTTTGGCGTTATTCTTTGCGATGTTTACTTCGTAAGGAGTAGGAGAATCTAGCTCATAGTAAGTTAAGAGAACCTGCTTTTCGCTGTATGATTCAAGAGAACCGTTTAGATGCCACAGTTTAAAGATGGGGTTTTTTCTATTGTGATCTTTGGCGGCTTTCTCTAAGCAGCCTTTGAGCCATTTTTCGAATTCGGGATCAGACTTTTGAGCCGATGGATCGACATCCCCTACGGGGAAAAGACAGGGCTCCAATCCCCTTCGGTATGCCTCTCGCAAAATCGCGAGAGACAATTGACCGAAGGAGACGGAGTTGACAGGTAAGTGAAAAGCTAATTGCATGTTATTACATTAGCTCTTCAGATACCTCACTAGGGCTAGGATCGGCGTTGGAGACCGCTGCTTTCGCGGTATCCGCATTAAGAGGCTTGGATTTATACACCCTGTAATCGGGGTGATTATCAGACGTTTTACTCTTATTGGTAAAAACGACTACTTTTCCTAGTCCCTCAACGTGGCCAGCCAAATAGGTCTGACCACCGTTCTGAGCCTTCCGCTTCCAGAATGCGCCAACTTCTTCGTTGTCGAATTTCTTTTGCGGATTACTTGTGGTTTTCGTTTCGGTATCACTCATAACAATAACTACTATAAACTACGCTTTAAGGTTTGTCAACTAAATTAATTCAGAAAATTGTTTTGATTTAAATTTTGTTTCTAGCATTCTGCGACCCTTTTCGTGTAGGTTGATTGCTGTCTGCGTGCTAACCTTAATTTCTTTTCCTATCTTTTGCCAAGTCTTTTTTTGCTTAGAGTCAGCAAAATATCGCAGCATAAAAACTTTCTTTATTCTTACGTCTTTCATTTGATCGAGCAGGTTGATAACGTACTCTCTAAGCTCGTCATTTTTACCGCTCTCGTCTTCTTCGGCTTCGGCCTCTCTATGATAATTAAGCTTGTCGTCTTCCATGCACACATACTTCTTCTCGCCGTTGATTAAATTAAGGCAGTAGTATCTTGTGAAATTGCCAAGCCAAGTAGAAAATTTAACCTTCTTATCTGGATCAAATTTTAAAATGGATTTATAAATAATGAAGTCTTTTTCGTTTTTTATATCGTCGTAGGAAATACCATTTGCTGCTAAAGAGGAATGGTATCTTTTGTAGATAGTAAAGCAGAGAGGGGTATGCCTTTCGATTAGCGCTTTAAGGCTTTCTTCGCAGGATTTTTTCTTTACTTTCTTTATTAAATCTATGTCGTCTTGTTTCCCAACCACTTATATATGATGTTTTTACTATCGAAATATTTTAATTTTTTTTTATTTTGTATAGATAATACATCAAAATCCCTACAATTAAGTAGTTTTTGGGGCATGGACAATATTTTGAGCCCGTTTTCTATGTCTATTTTTTTAGGGGAGGAATAATGAGAATATTTGAAAGGTAATTTTTCATTTATTTTCTTGGGGTTCCTGAAGCTATCCATTTCTTTTAAATCTAATATAAAATTACACAAGTAAAAAGAATCTCCGAGTTTATCATCAACTCTTAAAAATGATGTAATAAAAGAAAATTCCCGATGAATAAGCTCTTCGGGAAATTTATAGATATTATTACTTTTATACCGGCAAGGATTGGTGTTTGTGGCCATAAACAGGGGCTTAACTTCGAATCCGTTAGCCAGCATGTGCTGTGGAACCAAATACTTATATGTGAAATCTATCGACTCTTCATCCATTCTAGGAAGTCTTCTACGTAATTATTTAGATTTTTACGTAACTCTTCCTCGGGGCAATCTATCATCGGCCATTCCACTGTATAATCGGCAGCATCTTTTAATCGAGGATCATTCCTAGCCTCTTCACTATTTGCAGGAGGCGTAAAAACCTTATCTATTTTAAAATCCCGCTGCTCTTTTTCTAATAAAACGAAGGGTTGGTCATAAAGAGAGACATGAACCAAAGAACCTTTAAGCTCATTTTTTAACCAGTAAAGTTCATCTTTTTCGAAATCACAATATCTTATGTCAGTAACTACCAAGTAATCGATTTCTGGCCCAACCATATTGAGTAAAGAGATTTTTTTATGAGCTTTTTCAATCCAGTATCGGCCTTGAGTTTGTTGACGTTTCTGTGTTCCGTGAAAAACTAAGAAAGGTCTAATTATTTCTTTTTCCTCGCGAGTACAAGAAACGGGATCAATACCGTAGTGTTCGATGCACCATGACCGGACATCATTTTTTAATTCGTCGGCCAAAGAAAGTCGTTTGCACTTAATTTTTTCTTTTAGAATAGAGAAAAACGTATCTTTTCCACATCCTGCTACTCCAGTTAGTCCGATTATCTTCATACTTTAGTTCTACGTATATAATTTTAATTAAATTTCAATAAATTGCAACTGCGTAATCTGTTTACGTGAAACTTTCCTTTAGGAAATAAGACACAAAACCCCCGTTAGGGGGCTTCGTGCTTTACGTTACAAACTTTCCTTTTAGGGCCAATTTGTTTTATGCTGGAGGCAACCAGCGGACATTACACGACTAACAAATCCGTTAGAACTACCTACCATATAGGGAGAGGAACTGTGCTTAAAACCTCTGTTACGGTAGTCAACCACAACACGCCGGGGCGATGCGATGAGAGTTACTCATCAGTTTTTTTAAAACTTTCCGTGTAAGAAAGTGCCTGTCTTTCGAGCAGAGGTGATGGCGCACCTTCCGCGATGGCTGCTCTTAGATAAACCGTTCCGCTGTTAGCTCGGTGGATAAAGGGGTCGAACCTTTTTCTATGAGCCAACAATAAGGGAGGCTTTAGATGTTGTCAATCTTTTTTTTCGTCGGGGCCAAGATTGAACCATGACTCCATATTATCTTTATCTGCCTCTGGCGTCGGTTTTACGGATTTGTAGAGCATCACAAGATTTCCGATATCTGTATCTCGAATTGATGTTGGGTCGCACCTGTCCGTATCATCTTTGATGATGTCGCAAAAAGAATTGATTTCTTCAGCAATGGCTTGAGCCAGCGGGGCGTGGAGGGTTATCGTTTGCTCAAACGAGGAGTAAGGTCTTTTGAGAATCCAAAATTCTTTATCGCCATGCTCCTTTTTCACAATCATCTCATGCTTTTCTAGCTCCTCCAAGGCAGCCTCTAAACAAGCTTTATCGACATCAATATCTTCAGACAAGGGAATAATCTTCTTAAAGTCTTTTTCCGCTAAAAAAACGTCATTTTCAGCGTACCATCCATATAATTTCTCCGAAACTTCTAAAACTGTCATATCAGTTATAATATGATATTTTTTAAGATAACTCTATTTTTTTTATTGCAATGGCGGCAATTAAACGTATAATAATTAAGTATGAATGAAGAAAAAGAGAAGCTGGGGAGAGGTAGACCGGGATATGACTTATCTTGGCCCGAAGAAACATTTACGGCACAGCAAATTTACACAGCTTTAGAGGGTAAGCTCTCAAGAGTTTCAGTACACGCCAAGATTAACAAGGCTCTAGAAAGAGGAGAGCTTCAGCTAGTCGGTAAAGTTAAGCCGAAAACAGGAAGACCTTGTATCGTCTACAAAAAGACGCCTGAAACAAATGGCTAGAATTTCTTGGAAGGAATATGCATTGCGTTTAGCGGAGACCGCTGCGCTCAGAAGTGAAGACCCCTATCGCAAAGTCGGGGCTTGCGCTTTAGACTCTAATCGTAGAGTTTTAGCTCTAGGATATAATGGTTTAGCTTCTGGAAAAAATGCTCCAGCTTTTTCATTTTGGAATGACAGGGATGCAAGACGGCCATTCATGATTCACGCAGAGGTGAATTGCTTGTCAATGGTAAACGTTGGTGAATGCAGACTTTTAGCGGTTAACCTTTTACCCTGCTCATCTTGCGCTCAGATGATCGCCGCTTACAAAATACCCGAGATAGTTTATAGAGAAGAGTACGAAAGAGATACAACGGCTCATGAAATTTTTAAATTCTACGACATTATACTAACCAAAAAATAACCGATGATTGATTTACTTTACGTTTTTGTTCCCGCCGCAATTTTATTAGTTTGGTTTGAATCAAACGCCTTTGTAGAGTATTGCAAATTATTGCAAGTAGGATTAAAATTTTTTGGGATTGACGAGTACAAAAGCTGGCAAGATAAAGGCTTGTCTTATCCAGAATTTTTAGTTGTAAAAGATAATACATTTTTTAACAGGTTGATTTCTTGTCCTATTTGTTTAAATTTTTGGTTGAATGTAGCTTTTATCCCCGTTTATAAAAATTTATATATATTTTGCGCGGGTTACTGTCTATCATTATTGGTGTACTTTTTAGTGAAATTAGTAATGATTAAAGGGAGCGAGGAATGACAATCGATGGGCCAGAGAAATTTGTAGAAATTTTAAGGAAGAACAACAAGCTTGTTGAAGTGATTCCGTGGGCGCAGCAAATCATCAATCTTCACGAGAATGTCAACGTCGGATGCAAATGCAATAAAAATAAAAGGATAAGAATAAGAGATGAATCCTATAAAGAAGTAGTAAAATTAGTATTAGAAAATAACAGCAACCTTTCATCGTTCATTAAAAAAGAGTTATCAGCAGATGAAGTAATTTTTATGATCGACGAAAAAGAACTTTTAAAAATCTGACCATGCAAAAAGAGCTTTCCAAAAAAATGAATAGTCTTAGGAAAATGATAGGAAAGAAAGTCCACGTTACTTGCGGTAGCGGTTGGGTCGGTTATGTCTCGGATGTCGTAGACGAGCATACTCTCAATGTCACCAAAGTTACTGGTAAAGTGGAAGAAGTAAGCATTTTCGACATTAGATCAGTTTAGTCTTGACTCGGGTTAAAGCGTTTGATAGCATTGTTTCAAGGACAAGCTATGAAACGATACATTATATTCGCTCTGATTACGACAGCCGCAGCCTTTGCTCAAAACATTACCACAGAATACGATAAGTACATGTATCGTGGGCATGTTTGGGTTTGGTGGAATCAAGTTTCTGAAGGGACTGCAATTCCGTTGGCGGAGGATTCCGAACAAGAGAACGCGCATGCCGGTGGTGCTTCTGAATTGTTTGATTTCAGTGTTAATGAAATTCCACTTCCATATTTTTTCGACAAACTCTGGAAAAGAAATTGGAACGCTAGTCACAAGTCTAAGATTATCCCAATGATTGAACACTTCTCCCCATCTCGTTTAACTGACGAGTTAGGCAAGCCTACTACTATCTCCTTTTCAAAAACCGATTGGGGTTACGGTAAAATTGGTCATAATATGGAGTATCACTGGCTCAATAAAACCACAGATAAAAAACAGTATGTTGTATTAAACGGTGTGCCTAGAGAAGTCGTCGGAGTCCATGCTTTTTTAAAAAAAGTGAATGGAGATTGGAGTAAAAACAACATGATAACCGCCAAGCGGAGTAGCTGGGTCGTGAACATCGCTACTCTTAATTTGGCAAAGCCAATGCATTGCAGTTTAAATATTTGCAACCCAGCATTCAAATGCCCCGGACATGATATTTCTCCAGCCGCTAAGAATAAAATTCGTGCCGCGCAAAGCGTGGAAGAGGAAGAGCTTCTTAAGATGGGGTATAAAAATTTGATGGATAGTAGATTCGCCAAAGCGAAATCTCTGCGAGAAAGACATCTCGGAGAGTCAAAATGGTATCTGGAAAGAGCGTCTCAGGTGAGACACCAAGACCCTATTATCAAAGTAGTTTCGAAAAAATAACCAAAAAATTGGAATTTATCTTGGCATGATATATGCTTTTAATATGTAGTTATGACTACATTAAGATTATACAACTCATTATTCAATGGCCTTTTTGATGACTATGATCGTTTTTATAGTTTTAGAAAAAGCCCAAACATCATGATCGAAAATAGAGAATTGGAAAATTCATATGAATACTACGTACCTCTAGCGGGGTTCAAGAAGGAAAGCATCAAAGCCACCGTGCAAAATAATGGAGCCCGTGTCATCGCTAAACAAGGAGACAAAAACGCAATGTTTTCGTTTGAACTGCCTAAAGACGTGGATTTAGCCTCTTTGAGCGCGAAGCATGAGAATGGTATGCTAACGGTCACAGCAGAAAAGAAAAAATCTGCAAAAAATATTGAATTAGATATCCGATAAAGCATCTAATCAACACGCTGATATGGCTCCTGCCCATGTCAGCGCGGCGAAGCACTCTTGATGAGTATAATTTTACTCGTTAACGCTGATCCGAGGGCATGTACTGAAATTAACCTTTAGTTCAGGCCCAGCGCCACGCTGGCGGCTGTGTTTTTGACCTTTTTGGGCATTGGCACAGAATTACCGCTGCGTGGCGTTTTTTATTGTGTAATTATTTACATGCATAGAACTTTTTGGCAAAGAGTAAAACACTGGTTTTGTAAAGTCGGGCTATGTAATTTAGACAAATGTAAATGTCCTTGCCACAATGATAAATGTTGTGGAAACCCCAATTGCAGTTGCGCGTAAATTATAGCTATGCCTTTACCAAATAGAAATCCCAAGGAAGGGAAGCAAGATTTTGTTTCCCGCTGTATGAGCGACTCTAAAATGAATTCTGAATTTCCAGATTCAAAGCAGAGGTACGCCGTGTGTTTGAGTCAGTATTCCAAGGGCGAGGTTTTAGAGATAGACCTAACGGAGCATAAAGCTCCGCCAAATAAATAATCTTTAAAAAATAACTCTTCCGACAATTTCGTTTAGATCACATATACCGAAAACAGTTTCTTTTCTGTTATCTCCTGCGAAAAAGTAAGAGTTTTTTCTGATTGTAATCGGTTCCACGACTTCTCCAGCTAGCACCGAAGAGTAAGGGTCGCTTATTTTTTTTCCATTTATGTAGAAAAATCCTTCTCGGGTTTCTACTGTTTCATTAGGCAAGGCAATAATCCTTTTAAATAACAGTTCTTCATTTTGCAGGATTATAACTGCATCAAACCTCGCAAACGAGCAGTCTTTAGTTCGTATTTTATAAATAACGATTTCTTTATCTTTATAGGTAGGCTCCATGCTACTGCCAGAGGTTTTAGAAAAGCGGTATTTAGAACCGAAAGTTAAAAATATAGCAGCAAGCAAAGCTACAGCAACCCATAGAGCCCTGAGAACACTTTCTTTATTAAAGGAAAAAAATGACATTATTCTTCTTCAATTATTTCATACGGGGTTCTTCTATCTAGTATAAATCCCTCGTTGTAAAGATACTCCATGATTGCTGCGACCTGCTTATCTTTGATACGAATATTAGTTTGATTAAAATAAGGGTTAAAGATGCTTACTTTGTCGCTTCTCCAAAACCTGCCAGCCTCGTTTCCTTGAACGCCACAAAAGGGGCCATAAGAAACAGACACGGGGTATTCTCCTATTATCATATGAGTAGTTCGCATCTATTTCTATTACACTTGAAAAAAAACGTTGACTTATCCTAAAGACCCTGATAAATTAGGTTAAATAAATGCAGAAAAAATATTTAGATGACCCTAATTTTTGGAAAATAATGAACAAATTGATGGAAATAGAGCTAGTAACAGTAGCGGCGAGTGGGTATTTTGACCCATTGCATGTGGGGCATATCGAGTACTTAGAACAAGCAAAGTCCTTGGGGGATAAGCTGATAGTCATTGTAAATTCTGATGATCAAGCCAAATTAAAAAAAGGAAAATCTTTTATGAGGCAAGAAGACAGGCTTAAAATCGTTAGATCGTTGAAGTGCGTGGATGAAGCCTTTATTTCTATCGACACGGATTCTAGCGTGTGTCGGTCTTTGGAGCTATGCGTTCCGCATATTTTTGCTAATGGTGGAGATCGTAAGGAAGAAGAAATACCGGAGGCTAAGATATGCAAACAGCTTAATATAAAAATAGTAGATGGGCTTGGAGATAAAATCAGATCATCTTCCGAGTTAGTCGAGAAATCAAAAAATGAGTAAAGAGTATTATATGTTTGATGTTGACGGGACGTTGACTGCTCCGCGTCGTAAAATGTCCACCGATTTTCTTATGAAGTTTTTATCTTGGTCGCAAAATAAACATATCTTTTTAGTTGCTGGTAGCGATCTCGATAAAGTAAAAGATCAGTTGCCTCAAAGCGTATTATCTAGATGTGATGGAGTTTTTTGTTCAATGGCAAATGAGTTTTGGGTAAAAGGCGAATTAATTTACAAAAATAAATGGGAGCCTGACATAGAATTGATAACTGCTCTAACAGATATAAGAACTTTGTCTAAATACGACAACAAGAAAGAGATTTGGCTTGAGATTAGAACGGGCATGGTTAACTTTTCCGTAGCGGGGAGAGATTCCAGCTTGGCGGAAAGGGAGCGATATAATACATGGGACAATAAGAATAAAGAAAGAGAAAATATTGTCAAAGAACTAAGCGAAAAATTTCATAATTTAGATTTTAGAATTGGCGGGCAAATTAGCATCGACATTTGCCCCAAAGGGAATAATAAATCTCAAGCGAGCCAGTGGGTTAGAAAAAATCTTGGCAATCAAATAATTTTTCTAGGAGATAGCTGCCACGAAGGGGGTAATGACCGCGATATCTTTTTAGATGTACGTGAAAACGAAGGTGGCGTGGCTCACGAGGTAAAGTCTCCAGATGATACACTGGAGATTCTCGATGCTTAAAGAGTTGGGCGAAGTGGTGGAATTGGTAGACACCACGGACTTAAAATCCGTTGGCCTTCAAAAGCCGTGAGGGTTCGAGTCCCTCCTTCGCTACCAACGCGAGTGTAGCTCAATTGGTAGAGCATCTGCTTGCCATGCAGAAGGTTGTGGGTTCGATCCCCATCACTCGCTCCAATTTTAATTTGTTTTTTTCTGTGTAATCTTCTAATATTTTTTATGCGGACATAGCTCAGTTGGGAGAGCAATTGGTTTACACCCAATAGGTCGTAGGTTCGAGCCCTGCTGTCCGTACCATTTAAAAGATGAGTGCTAAAGTTGTAAATAAAGAATGGGGTTATGAGATTTGGCTTGCCAACAATCTTGATGAGAACTATTGCGGTAAAATCTTATACATAAAACCCGGCCACTCTAGCTCACTGCATTATCACGCGGAAAAACATGAGACTTTCTATATTTTAGAAGGTGGTTTAAGAGTGGAAACAATTAATACCGAAACAACAGAAAAAAATATGACCGTCTTAAAAGAAGGTGATACAATGGAAATTCCCAGATTTCTCCCACACAGATTAATCCCCGCTGGACAAAAACCAGTTAAATTTGTAGAAATAAGCACTTTCCATAGAGATAGCGACTCTTATAGAATAGAAAAATGAAATAAATTAGTTTTTTATATTGTCTATTTTTAAGATTTATTAAATACTTTATTATGAAAACTATGATCCCCCTACTCCTTGGTTTCTTCATCGTTAGTAATTCTTTCGCTGAAGATAAAGCGCGTCCCGTAGCAGAGCATCTACAAGATGTTTCCGTAACGATTAGAGCCGAGGGTAATTTCTCTGCGGGTGAAGGTTCCGGAGTAATTTTCACCCGAAAGGACAAAGATGGAAATTTAGTAAATCTAGTTTGGACTGCTGCCCATGTGATAGATAATTTAAGATCAACCAGAGAAGTTCTGGTAAATGGAACCAAGAAAACTATCGTAGAATTTAAAGACCCGATGATTGTTAAAGAGATTCGGCAAAACGGTAGAATCGTGGGCCGCTTACAAATGGATGCAGAAGTTTTAAAGTATTCCGAAAGCGAAAACGGACATGACTTGGCCCTATTAAGAATTAGAAAATTAAATTTTGTTACGACTAGCGTGACGTTCTATTTAGACAAAAAGATTCCCGCGCTAGGAACAGACCTTTTGCACGTTGGTTCACTGCTCGGCCAGATGGGCGCGAATAGCATGACTGACGGAATTTATTCCCAGCACGGCAGACTAATTAAGTCGCTAAACAAGCACGAATTCGATCAAACAACCTGCACAGCTTTCCCCGGATCGTCTGGAGGTGGTGTGTTTTTGAAGCATGATGCCAAAGCTAAATACGTGGGAATGCTTGTTAGAGGTGCTGGAGAGGGCTTCAATCTTATCGTACCAGTTCGTAGAATGGTTGACTACTGCGAAAAGCATAAGATTATGTGGGCCTTGGATAAAAATGTGCCTATGCCCGCTGAAAAAGAATTAGAAGATTTACCGATTGAGCATGAGCCCAAGACGGATAAAGAAGAAAAAACAGATAAGGAAGAGAAGAGTATTATGGAAAAAGAATTTCCGTTTATGATTCGTAGATATAAACTCGCGCCAGTTACCGTGTCCGGTGAGAGGCTTCCTTTGAATTAAAATTAATTAAAATTATTAACCACTCAATAACGGGATGTTGGGGGGTGGAGTAAACGCGGTGGATCGTAAGGTTCGCCGCGTTTTTTAAGTGTAATAACAAATAGAAGTGAAAACGATAATAACAGTAAACGGCTTAGATGTTAAGGTTATTTCTAAGAAAGTCTTAGGAAATATCCTTGCGGAAAAGGTCGTAATTATAGATGAGTTTAATGATGTCGATACAATCGAAGCAGAGCTTATCGTCAAGTACCTCTATAACGAAGGCTTCTTGAAGAAAGAAGGAGTGTCTTTAGAGGTGGTCAAAGTGAAGTATTAAGCTTGCCCTTTGTTAAAGCTTTTGTTATACTATTATGTATGACAGCACAGCGTCTTCAAGAAAAGATTGACCTAATCAATGCCTCAATCACCTTTTGGGAAGAGCAAGGTCAAAAAATTATAAACAAGATGGATAAGAATAATGATTATTCTGAGAGTAATCATCAACAGCTTTACTTATGCTTTCATAAAATAGAATTAGAAGAACAGCAATTGGATAAAGTCGAATCTGAATATAATTTATATTTGCAAAAACTCAAAAAAATTCGACGAGGACACCACCAGAAGAGTTTTTTAATTTAATATGACTGATAAGAAAAAATATTACGTTATAGTTTCTAGCGACAAAAAATATACCCACGGAGCCTTCGAGTATTCCCCAGAAGGCTTGCAAAAAGCAAAAGACTACATAAAAGTTATTTCAATTAGATCAGATGAAAAATTCAAAATCATCGAAAAATAAAGAAGCCGAAGAAGCTAAAAAATTAGAGAAGGAACTAGTCAATCGTTGTAAACTAGGCGACCCTCTAGCCTTTGATCAATTAATGAAAATTAATGGAGCCAAAATAAAAGGTTGGTGCATGAAATATTGTGCAGAAAATCAGTCTCAGGTCGATGAGGTTTATCAATTGACCATGATTAAATGTTGGAATAAAATTTCTCAATTCAAAGGTACTTCAAGCTTTTTAACTTGGGCTAACGCCATAGCAAGAAATAATTTTTACGATATAAAACGCGCTGAAGCACGTCGCATTTTTCTTTCTATGGATGCTTCATACCCATCAGCCTACGCCACTGGCTTCCGCACCGACAGCGACATGAGCGGCAGCAGCAGCATCGGCGGCAACGCTGGCCTCGCGCTCTCTGCTACCAATCAGCTTAAATATTGTGGATACGACGTAGAAGAGTCTTCTGTCGCGAATACCATAGATGACCCCCGTGGCGAAACCCTTGGAAAAGAAAGCAAGAAAACAAATGAAGAAGCCGCCGAAAGGATTCTTAGTAAATTATCTGTAGACCACAGCAGAGTTTTGAGGATGTTCGAGTACGACGAATTAACTTATAGCCAGATCGCTGAAAAGCTGGGAGTATCAGAAGGCACGGTGATGTCTAGGATATATTATGCCAGAAAGAACGGTAAAAAATATTTACCTATTAAGAAATAGTGTAAATATAAGAGTGGATGACGACGACTTAATAGCAGAAATAACCAAGATAGTAAAAAATGCCGAGAAAAACGGCGCAAAAATTGCGGTTAGTGAGACACCTGATAAATTTACTTATATTATCGCCACTAAAGACTTAAAAAAGGCGGTTATCATAGGAAAAGTAGATATTAATAAAATTGAAATAGTCGTTGGTTATATAATTGATTTAAATAAGTGGAAATGGGCCACAGCCGAAGGTTTTACCAGAGATCAAATAGTTGACGACATGAGCGGAGAAGTTTTTAAGCACGTAGATTTAAAAGACATCCCGCAATATTTTTCATCATGCTAACAAACGAAAAACACGAATTGGCCCGCGAATTAGTTTCGCAGATGCTCGACAAAGCAGTTGAAGAGGATCGCTTGCACAAGATTAACGCTATTGAAAATCATAAAGCATCCCAAGCTATAGGAGATAGCTGGTGGGTACATCACCTAAAGGCTCTTGACCAACTACTCTCGCAATGATGTCAGATGTAGTCATTTGCGAATACCCACTCGATTTCGACAAGATCGAGCCTGAAATGTTCTTGCCACCGATTTGGTCAAAGTTCGAATTTCAGACTTCCTCTTTTAAAAACGATCTGTTTTGGGTTGACGAATACAATATTGAAGATGATGGAACAATATATAAAAAAGACGTAGAAAGAGAAATGGTTAAAACCGAAGAGGGGTTTTCAGAAATAAAAGAATCTGACAAAGGCATTGAAAGGGTTGATTATACCGGCGAATTAAATTTATTTGGACTCCATTTAGAAAAAGAAAGCGACTTTGAGATAGAAATAAAATTACTTTATTATAAAGGAGAACTAAAAGAGGTTGTCTCTATTGACTCTAAAAAGGTCTGTAATAAACAGCGTAAAAAAGAAATCAAAAAATATAAAGAGTTTGCAGAGAGGGAAAAGTTCAAAAAAGAAAGCTGGTGGTATTCTTACGCCGAAATTTACAATCTCATAGTTAGCATTCCGTTTTATATTATTAGATATTTATTTGGGCTGGCGGTAAAAATTTGTTGGAAGATAGAGAACTTAATAAGATTTAAATTATAATATTTCTCATTGATTTAAGTTGTCCCAACAATAGTGGAGTATTTTCACAGCGTATGTAGTCAGTTTTAATTGTCAGCGGATAGTTCATTTCGGTATCGAGCCGAACACCTTCTATTTTCCACCGTGGTTCCACAAAATCAACCACGAAGTCTGCCCAACCACGTTTTTTAAGAAATTTGTAGTAAATATCAATAGCTTCTTTTTCAGCCTCGATCAAAGGCGTGTAATCCAACTCCTCTTTAGCCATCATAGTAATATATCTAAAAAATAGCCCCTCTGAAGGAGGATCAGAACTTAACTCCGACACTATTATCAGATTCATACTTAATTATTACACTATTGGTTAAAAAATAAAATATTCTTTGCTCTTTTTAAAAAAAATCGGTATAATAAATTGTATGAGGCTGGATCACATTGCATATCGAGCAAAAGATAGATACAAGACAGCAAAGTTTTTTCAAGATTGTCTAGGGTATTCTATTGGTGTAGAATTTGATTTAAAATTCGATGATGGCAGCACAACAGATTGCCTCGCTTTAGTACCGCCTGAAACCCGCCATCCTGAAACTCATATGTGGAAATATAATATTTTAATGGGTGTTAATTATGCGGGGCCGGGAGACGAGTTAGACAATGTAAAATGCGAGTATCATGCCGCGCCAGAAATTTTTGTTAGCGATGGCGAGAAAGGTTCTATTGTAGGAGATTGGGTAGATGAACGGGGAGGCGTAGGCGGAGTTCATCACATCGCTTATCAAGTAGATGATGTTGAGGCGGTTATGCATTCGTGGAAACAAATGGGCTACGCTGAGTTTTATTCTGACAAACCGTTAGAATGTCCCGGCCTTGTTCAAGTTTTTACCAAACCTTCGGAACTAACAGGGGTTATTTATGAACTTATTAAAAGAGATGGTAAAGGATTTTGTGAAGATAATGTCAAAGGACTTATGGAAAGCACGAGGAAACTATAATATGAGAGATTTTGAAGGAAGAAATTATATCGACGGTAAATGGGAGTGCCCAGCCGAAATGTACACCAAAATAAATCCTGCCACCGGCAAGGCGCAGGGAGCATTTCCGTCTTCGGATAAAGCTGTGGTTCGTAAGGCTCTTTTATGTGCAAGAAAAGCTTTTAAGAAATGGAGAAAAGTGAGTCGTTTTGTTCGCTCTGACTACATGAACAAAGTGGCTCAATTAATTGAGAGAGACAGGGAGAAACTAGCCACGGTTATTTCTTTAGAAACAGGCAAAACTTATAATGAAAGCATCGCAGAAGTCAACGAGGCTCTTCATATGGCCCAGTTTGCCTTCGGGTCGGGACGTTATTCTCATGGTGAAGCGGTTGCGTCTGAAATTCAAGATAAAGATTCTTACATGCTTCGTAAGCCTAAAGGTGTAATAGCTATTGTAACGCCTTTTAATTTCCCGTTGGCTATTGGCATGTTTTGGAATGCTGCGCCAGCGTTGGTAGAGGGAAACACAATTGTAATAAAACCAAGTGAAGACGCTCCGATGTCAACTCAAATGGCTGTACAGCTTTATGCAGAAGCTGGCATCCCACGTGGCGTCATTAATTTGGTTCATGGCGATGGTGTCGCTGGTGACGCTTTGGTTCGTGGCGATTGTGATCATATTTGCTTCACTGGTAGTGCCGATGTCGGACAGCATATTCGTAAAGTGGCTGCTGAGTCTTGGCATAAAACTACCTCTTGTGAGTTAGGAAGTAAATCTGCTTGCATTATTTTCAATGACGTTGAAATGGATTTAGCGGTTGAAGCCGCTGTCGCCAGCGCATTCAAACTCTCCGGCCAGAGATGTGTTTCTTCGGGGCGCATGATTGTGCAGAGAAGCATTGTTGACGAATTTGCTAGGCGATTCACGCAAGAAGCCGTTAAGCTCAAAACGGGTAATCCATTTAAAAAAATTCCCTGCACTACTGGAATGCCCGAAGCTATCTGCTGGGATGAAATGGTTCCAGACGAGAGTGTTTACTATGGCCCAATTATTAACCAGCAAGGTTTTGCTAAAATAAGGAAATACAATAAGAACGTTTTTGATGATCCTCAAGCAGAGGTTCTTTTATCACCCGTGTACACAGGTGAGGGGAACAGCTATTATAGCACTCCAATGGTTTACAAAACAGAGTGGAGAGGTGTCGAAGCGCCCTACCTCAGAGATGAGGTCTTTGGCCCCCATGTAGCAATTATTCCATTCGACACATTGGAAGATGCCATTCGTATCTATAACGATACTGAATACGGGCTTGCCGTTGGTGTTTTAACTAACGACTTCAGAAAAGCCAGAGTGCTGCGAGACGAATGCGATGCCGGTATGATTTATTGGAATGGTGGTTCTATCGCTGCTGAATCACATCTCGCGTTTGGAGGAGTAAAGAAATCGGGCAACGGATTCCCTAGCGCCGCTAGGACATTCCGAGCCGTAACACACGAAATAAGTTGGACTGTAAATCATGCAGACAGACTGACTTTCCCACAGGGTATGAAATAATGAAATATTACTATACAGTAGAACAGCGAACTATGATGGGCTGGACGGAAGTGGCCGCTTTTACAGAAGAGTTCAACGCTCAGAAGCATGAAGCGGAGTTCAATGTCGGGTCGATGGTTAACCCTACTAGAATTCAGAAAAAAGAATTTTTAGATTACATGTATGAAGACGATTATAATGAATAAATGAATGATCATCCAGAAGCATCACAGAATCAGGAATTTCATGAGTCGAAACAATTTGCAGCGGATAACCAGTTCGTTGTATTAGTTGACATAGATGAAACTGTTTGTTTTTACGGAGAAAAACGCCGTTACGATTTAGCCGAGCCAAATCATGAAAATATAGCTAAAATAAATAAGCTCTATGACGAAGGCTGGTATGTTATATATTGGACAGCGAGAGGAGGCTCAGAAAAGTCCAAGGCGGCGGGTAGATGTTATTATGATTTTACATGGAATCAATTAATATCATGGGGCTGTAAATTTCACGATTTGTCCACGGGTTCTAAAGGAAAATATATAAAGCCCGCTTGCGATCTAGTTATTGACGACAAGTCCAAAAGGATCGAGGAGGTGGGAGAAGCGGGCTGGCAAGATTTGGCTCCAGAAATCTGTCGTCAGAGAATGGTAGTCGAAGGCACTCTCCACAACGCTTTTGCTCCTGAAGATCAAATTAGATACTGCAAAGAAATCTCTAAAGTATTAGACATGACTCCGGTTTCAGAGCCTACAACGGATTTCGCTAAAGACTACGGGTGGTGTTGCTTCATGCATTGGAAAGAGTCAGGTATGCATATCTATAGCTGGGATCATAGAAGCCCCAAGTTTTTTTCAATTGATATTTATACTTGTAAATCATTTAAAGAAGAAGACGTAATTAGATATACGCGAGAATTTTTCAAAGAGAATTTAATAGAAGTGACTTGGAAGGACTAGAATGAGAGACGCTAGAGATAATCAGATACAAGATTTATATGTTTTAATAAATACCATGCAGACGAATATGCAGACTCTTTATTCTTATTTGCCTGAAGAGAAAAAGAAAGAAGTAGAAACCCCTAGTTATAAATGGTGCATGAATTGGAAACCCGGAGACGAAAGCAAATAAAGTTAGCATGAAGTTGCTACAGTTACATAAAATAGACGAAAAATTTATGGAAGACGTAAAAGATTCGTTTAACAGACTGCCTGAAACAGATCATAAAGACGGCAAATATAGACTGCGTAGATATTCGGTTGTCGAATACAATCCTAACCTCGCGGTATTTAATTGTTTAACTGAAAACGATGTTAAAGTTCTTCCCCATAGAGATTTTTTACAAAGCGAGGATTTAAATGAACACCAAGGCGGGTTTACTCGATCTTTTGAAGATATAGAGCCTTCAGTTCTACAGAGTATAGGAATGAAAGAAATTTTCTGGACGTTTTACAATGAAAATAATTTAAAAGAGTCGCAAGAGATAGAGATTCATCAGATGAGAGTAGTTACTCAAGAGGACGGCACGGCGCAAGTGGCTCCCGAAGGAGTTCACCAAGACGGGTTCGATCACATAGCCATGATTGGAGTGAATAGGCATAATATAAGCGGTGGAGAATTGATGGTTTATAAAAATAAAGACGAGAAACAGTTCGTCTCTTATGCTCTCAAATCTGGAGAGATTATAATGTTAAAAGACAACGTGGTTTGGCATAACGCTAAATCAATATCAAATATTAATAAAAACGAAATAGGATGGGGGGATTGGTTCGTTCTGTGCGCCAATGAATAAATTATGAAAGCATTAGTTTTAGGAGTAGGTAGGATGGGAACTGCTATCGCTTATGCGATGGATCAATTTGGGTTTGAAGTCACTGGCATGGACGCTAATCCAGACGCGGCAAATAATATGCCATCTGGAGGTAAATTTTTTGTTGTAGATGATGATCTGAGAGTGTCAATGGTAACACAGGTACAAGCAAAGCCTGATATTGTTATCAGCAGTTTGCCTTATCACCAAACACAGGTTGTCGGAAAGTGGTGTGCTGATAATGAGGTGCGCTATTGCGATTTAGGTGGTCGAGTTGATGTCTCACAAAATATAAATACTCACGCAAAAGAGAAAGCTAAGAAACCTATATTCACAGATTTGGGTTTAGCCCCCGGTTGGGTTAATATATTAGCTGAAGAAGGATGTAGGCAGCTACATCATAAAATCGAAAACGTAAAGATGATGGTGGGAGGTCTGCCAGCTATACCTAGCAACCCGCCCCTGAACTACGCAATAACATGGTCTGTTGATGGTCTTATTAATGAGTATAGAGACGATTGCTTGACTCTAGAGAATGGGGAAGTGAAAACAGTTAAAGGAATGGATGGTCTTGAGAAGGTTGACTTTAGCTTTTTAGAGGGAGAAGAGTTAGAAGCGTTTTATACAAGCGGTGGCGCATCTCATACAATAGAAGCCATGAAGGCGCGAGGGGTTGAAAATTGTAGTTATAAGACTATTCGTTATAAAGGACACAGAGATGTTATTAGATTTTTAATTCGTAATGCAAATTTAGAAGAGGAGTGCTTGAGAAGCATTTTCGAGACAGGGTGTACTATTGAAGACCCTCGCTTGCAGGGGGATATAGTTTTAATAAAGGCCATAGTCAAGGGCGAAAATACCACTTGGGAAAAAGATGTTATCGTTGGTTTCGATCAACAATTTAGTGCGATGCAGAAAGCAACGGCCTTTTCTATCTCCAGCGTAGCTAAAATGATGGCCGAAGGATTTTTTGACGATAGAGTAGAGCAAAACAGGGGCGGGGATGTTAGACTTCCAGTGGTTCTCAATTATAGAGATGTTCCTTATGACGAGTTTACTAAAAATCTTGGATTATTAGGAATTAGTGCTTGACAAATAATAAAGCGTTTGTAATAATTAATTCAAATGCGAATAGAGTCAGAAATTAAACTCGATTACAAAGATGTTTTATTTCGCCCCAAACGATCTACGCTGACTTCTCGAAGCGAAGTAGGCTTAATGCGTGAGTTTACGTTCCCAAACGTAGAGACAGCTACTTGGAAAGGGGTTCCAATCGCTGCCGCAAACATGGACACGGTTGGGACTTTTGAAATGGCAAAAGCTCTTGCCCAACATCATATGCTTACTTGCATGAGTAAACATTTTGATTTAAAAAAGTGGCTTCATAAAATGAATGGTTATGGAGTTTATAAGTCTCCAGAGCAAAGAGAAGGCGGGGTTTGGGAACACAACCCAGATTCAAGATGTTCACACAATAGAATTTATGAACACATGGCTGTATCTTGCGGCATAAAAGATGAAGA
>TARA_R100000808_G_C2155553_1_pt1 | contig 44329 bp, 30 predicted proteins | sample TARA_R100000808 | Tara Oceans TARA_R100000808 (sample SAMEA2622852) | marine metagenome | biome: marine biome (ENVO:00000447); feature: marine epipelagic mixed layer (ENVO:xxxxxxxxx); material: "saline water (ENVO:00002010), including plankton (ENVO:xxxxxxxx)" | depth 140 m | reverse complement strand
GATAGCGGACCAGCCTTACCGTCTGGGACACCGGCGCCCGCTAGCGGGCGCGCGCGCGCTTTTTGGGCGTGAAGAATCTGCCATTTATCCTCAGTTATATAAGCTTCCCAAATTAGTTTTTGATCCTTATCCTTCATTAAAAGTATTTATAAAAAAACCCGGTCAATATATTGACCGGGTCTAAATGAAGGATGTTGTAGTGAATTAAGCTCTGAATAAGTCTTTATTACCGCCAGAAACTTTACCACCTACTTTGTTGTTCTTGCCCTGCAAGCCAACGTTCTCGTGAGAACCATCAACTACTGCTTGACCACCCGCGACGGGCTTAGGTTTTCCACCGTCTTCCTGTCCACCTGCACCACCTTCGCCGTGCCCGTGACCAGATACTTGGTGACCGGAACCGGATACTTTGTTACTCTTACCTTGTAAGCCGGTATTTTCGTGAGCACCGTCGACTACTGCCTGCCCGCCAGTGAAGTTATGGTCGTGGTCGAAATTAGTATAGCTCTCGCCAAACTCATCTCCCTCAACCTCGGCGACATCTTCCATGTCTTCGATTTCCTCTTCACCGCCTTCTCCACTCATGTCGTCAGCGATACCAACTAAAAGTTCTGCTACTTCACGGAGCCTGCTAGCAAGATCACCTCCACCGAGGTCCTCTTCTTCGCCACCCATCATGTCGTCCATGCCGGGCTCAGCTTCCATGCCTAAATCTACTTCTTCGCCACCCATTACATCTTCGAATAGGCGATCAAATGTTGACTGTGATTGTTGTTGATTTTCCTTCATTGTAGAATTATTTATTTCTTTTTGTTCTTTTTTCACCGGGTTAGAGAAACTTTCAACACCAAAAGCAGACTCGCCAGTTGAGCTGTTTTGGGTATCCAATTCTGCCTTCTCTACACCATCAGGAGTCGTCGCGCCGTCGAACCCTTTTTCCTTTTTAGGTTCACCTTCAAAAGCTATATCTTTAGCGGGTTTAGCCTTCACAGCCTCACCTTCTGTAAGAAGACTCTTGCGATTGGCAGCTTCTTGTTCTTCAAGTTTCAGCTCTTTATCTGTTACGGGTGAAACATTCTTGGAATATAGTTCACCAATTTCATCAATATGTCGTACTGGCATGTAAATATTTATATATTGTAGGAACCTTTTATGAACAAAAAAGATGATCAAAAATATTATCTAGGAAATAAGAACCTTCCTAGACCGGATGCTGAGTTTGAGTGGACTCCGGAGATGATCAATGAGCTTAAGAAAAGTAAGCGTAATATACTATATTTTGCAGAAAACTTCTTTTATATTGTTAACCTAGACCGTGGCCGAGAGAGGATTGGCTTATATAAATGTCAAAAGAGAGTATTACGTAGTTTAAGAGATAATAGATTTGTTAGTTTATTAGCTAGCCGTCAGATTGGTAAAACTACCTTAATGACAATATATTGCTTATGGATAGCATGCTTTCAAGAAGATCAGCGAATACTTATCGTAGCTAACAAAGAGCAGACTGCTATTAACATCTTTAAGAGAGTGCGATTAGCATATGAGATGTTACCTAATCACTTAAAACCTGGTGTTGTAGAGTACGGTAAGACCGCTATGGCATTAGATAATGGATCTAGTATTGGTATTTCAACCACGTCATCGGATGCTGGTCGTGGTGATTCCTGTAATGTATTGGTTCTTGATGAGTTAGCATTTATTGATGATCACTTAGTTCAGGATTTCTGGAGATCAGTCTATCCTATCATTTCATCTTCTAAAAAATCTAAAATTTTTATTGCGAGCACACCTAACGGTACCGAGAACCTGTTTCATGAAATTTACACCAACGCAGAGAAGGGTGAAAGTAACTGGAAGGCAGAGAGAGTAGATTGGTGGGAGATCCCTGGTCGTGACGAAGAGTGGAAAGAGGAGACTATGAAGTCCCTTGGGAGTGTTGAGGCTTTTAGTCAAGAATTTGGAAATGTATTCTTACAAACAGGTGAATCAGTAATTGATGAAGAATTATTCGAACGGTTAAAGCTAGGTTGTTCTGAGCCAGAATTTGTGTTTGATGAAGGTAAGTATCTATTGTGGGAAGAACCAAAAGAAGACCACTTATATGGTATAGGTGTTGATATTGCAGAGGGTGTCGGTGAAAATGCTAGTGTTGTACAAGTTCTAGATATAACAGATTTGACGAATATTGTTCAAGTCGCCGTATACCATAACAATACTATTTCCCCCTATAATTTCACCACAAAGGTTTTTGAGATAGCTCAACACTGGGGAAGTCCTCCTATTGCAGTAGAGAGAAACAACTGTGGAGCTCAAGTAGTTGATAACCTTTTCAATCAGCACGGGTATTCTAACTTAATTACCTTTTCACCAAAAGGCTCACACTCAAAGTCGTATGATAATAGGTTAGGTGTTATTGCCCATACTAATACCAAATATAAAGGTGTGGTTAATATGAGATATTGGGTAAACCATTTACAGGTTGTTAAATTCAATGATATTAGCACTGTTAATGAAATGAGATCATTTGTACGGTACCCTAATGGTACCTGGGCAGCAAAGAAAGAGGGTAATTATCTAGATGATAGAGTTATGTCGTTGATATGGTCTTTAATTGGGTTGGAAGAAACTGTTGTTGATAGATATTATGAAATTGTTGAGTTCGATGACAACCATAAACCTAAAATGATAAAATCTATAGACTACGGTACTCGTCATTTTGTAAATCCGGTATCTATGTATTCAAATGAAAAGGTGATAGGTAGTCACGGAAATGCTTTACCAATAGTTTTCACTAGTACCGAGCAGAGTAGTGATATTGATGAGCTTAAAACGTTAGGGTGGGAATTCCCCTCACCTAGACACGAAGATCAGTTTAATGATATTTGGGATAACCAAAAAGGTGACAACATGCATTACTATGGAGACTTTTAATAATGGCAGATAAAGCAAAACAGTCAGTACTAAACAAAGCCCGGTTAGATAAATTTTTACTATCTTTATCTGTCCCTGCTGCTTTGAAGAATACGGTATCAAAAGTAGAACGAGCAACACATAACCATAGCGATGCTAGAACGATGCCTGATACACTACAATTTTCCGTATATGGTGTTGTAGTACCAGCTGTAACTATATTACCTAACGATCTACCGTATGCAGGTCAACACTTAAACGTATCCACTCACTCTAGATCTAAGTACGATGACGTTACAGTAAACTTTACCATCGACAATCAATTTAACAACTACTGGCATATATGGAGATGGCTAGATGTACTAAACGACGACAAGCTCTCTATATATGATGCCCAAGGTGAAAGGGAGCCTAGAATGCTGCTAGATGACTATCAAACCAACTTTACCGTGTTTGGTATGAATGAGTACAATAAAAACGTGGTCGAGTTTACTTACACAAAAGCGTTTCCCATCGGATTAGGTGAAATAATGTACAATTACAGAGATCCTCAAGAAGCTGAAAGTACCCTAACATTCTCGTTCTCTCAGCTACATGTTAACTTACTTTAGTCGACAATTTTAGGTTCAACCAGAATAAAATAATTCCGAAACGAATAAATATTTTATATGGCACGTACAATACAATCACCAGGTGTAGAAATTAATGAGATTGATTTATCTCTGCGTCCTGTGCTTCCTATCGGCACTCATATCATGGTACCCGGCTTCGCAGCTCAAGGGCCAACAGACGAGTTACTGGAGGTCGCCAGCTTCTCTGAATTTGAGACAGTATACGGGAAACCTACCAATGCAGCAGAAAGATATTTCTATCACACAGTAAAGAGTATATTTAACAGCGACGCAAATGTGCTAACGACCCGCTTGCCATACGGGTCAGCAGCTGGATTGGGCTTTGGTGATAGCTATTCCGCGTTATTCTTCCCTTGCTACCCTTATAATGGTGAGCAGGCACTACCTACAACCGTACATTCAGCTGGTGCATCGTTATCGGGTGTGGGTGATACAGGTGGTACTGGATATGTATTTGGTCGACCAACCTTAGTTGAGCTGAGTAAAGAGCAATACGATTTAGTAAACAGAAGACAGTTTAGTTGGACTAACCATGTAAAACCGAGTGAGAGCTTCTCCAATGATCACAATACTTGGGGTAAAGCTGGCATGATTATCACTAATAAAGCTAAAACTACTATTAATGATAAGTATGAAGGTTATTACATCACATTAACTGACAACTCGCAGATGAATCCTGCGACTGATTTTGACAGTGTTAACAACTTCTATAGTGTTAATGCTAGCAGCAACGGTCAAAACTTAGTAGGTAACCCATTAGTTGTTCCTGCAGAGAGAAGAAACTTCTCACTCTCTGGTACTGCAACAGATAGTAATGGTAATGTTTCTGAGAAACTTGAGAATCTACCAACATTTGACGTTTCTAGTGACGAATTTAAGGATACCGCAATCTTAGGGTTGTTCAAGATGAGAACATCAGTGTTCTCAACTGATACGTTAAAATTAGATAATGTATTAGCTGAGTCTTATATGGGATCTCTTGACGGGTATCGCAAGCTACAGAATCAAAACGGTGGTACACCTAAGACGTTCTTCTTAGGTGATATTGAAGACGGTTCACCTAACCTTGAAGTAATTATTAACCCCAATATCAGTCTTAATACTGGTACATGGGCAAATAGTGCCAATAATGAACCTAATAAGATGGTAAGGTTCTTATCTCAAAGAGCTCTTACGGATTCTGCAAGCGTATCACTTTCTGGTAACTTTGGTGTACCTAGAAACGTATTAACAAGCTTACATCACGCCTCTACTGGCTTAGCTATGACGGATGCGTTGCTACCATTAGGTTTATATCAGCCTGCTAATCCTGTTAATAAGATTGTTGGTTCTGTACCGACCAAGGTTAGACGTGTAATGGATAACCTGTTAAATGTTGATGCACAGCAGATTGATGTTTCTGTTGAAGCTGGTTTAGGTACGGTTTATGCTGGTTCTGAGTATCAGCAATTATCCGGTACTGGATTAGAGACATTTGATGATACCCTGAGATTTGATATGGGTGATTACAGTAATTCTACTGGTTTATATAAGTTAAGCGAGGGTGTAAATTCTGATGCTAGCTTACATGGTGAAGGTTATAACCTGCAGCAGAATTACAGAGCAGTATTTAATGAATTCCAGAATTTTGCTGAATTCAAGAGAAAAGATCACATCTTTATTGCTGATACACCGAGATGGATCTTTGTACAAGGTAGAAACGATAAGGTTCTTAATGATAAGACCAGAGTATTTACACAAGCTGTATATTGGCCGTTGAGGCACGTATATGGTTCGATTAATACTAGTTTCGCAACTGTATATGGTAACTGGGCTAGAGTATATGATGGAACATCTGATACTCAAATCTGGGCACCGTTCTCCGGTGTAGCAGCAGCAACATTTGCTAATACTGATAACACATATGACCCATGGTGGGCTCCTGCTGGATTTACCCGTGGTAGATTTGGTGGTGTAAATGATCTCGCAGTAATTCCTGCGCAGAAGCACAGAGATCAGTTATATAGAATCAGTATTAACCCAGTACATCAATTCCCGAATGAAGGTTTCGTAATTTGGGGTCAGAAGACCATGTTCAAGAAGCCGAGCGCATTCGATAGAGTTAATGTAAGAAGGTTGTTCTTGTACCTCGAGAAGCTCGTAAGACAAACGATGAAGTTCTACGTATTCGAGCCAAACACAGTACTAACAAGAACACAGGTACTGAATAATTTAACACCTATCTTTGATAGAGTTAAAAACACACAAGGTATGTATGACTACCTCATCATTTGTGATGAAAGAAACAACACACCTGACGTTATTGATCAGAACGAGTTAGTAGTTGACATCTACATTAAACCGGTACGTGCTGCTGAGTTTATCCTGGTTAACTTCTACGCAACAAGAACTGGTCAGGACTTTAACGAATTAATAGCTTAACGACTAAATAATTACAAGATATGCCAAACATACAACAAGGAATTCAAGATTTCTATCGAGTTGCACAAGAACGCGATTTCGCACGCGATTTCCAGTTCAGAGTGCTTGACGTCTCTGATAGAGGTGCACCGGTATTAACACAAGACGACTTAGTCTACGCTACTGCCGCCAACCTTCCTGCCCGTGGCATTCAGAATGTACCCACCCCTTTCATGGGCTTGCAGTTTAACCTTCCTGGCTCCGTTGAGTACCCTGATGCCACTGGTTATCAGATTACATTTAGAGCTGATGGTGACAATGCAATTAGAACCGTCTTTGAAAATTGGTCTCGTTCAATCTTTGATGATGAGACAAGTACTGGTGCTTATAGGTTGTATGCTAATTCTACAGTTTCTCTTGCACAATTAAATGCTAACTTAGATGTTGTTAGAGTTTACCAATTAGTCGGTGTTTGGCCGATTACTGTTGGTGAGCTGGTTTATAACACTACCGGTAACGGTGAAGTTGTTGAATTCCAAGCAACATTAGCATATCAATACTGGAGACGTAATATTCTACCAGTTTAATTCCGATTAACATCACATTAGTTATCCCGTAACTGACCGTTGCGGGATAAATATTTTATATGGCGGCACCACAACCACCTCCGAACTATCAACAGGCTCAAATAGCTCGTGCACGGGTCAATAACCAAAGGCGTGTTCAGAGAATGGGAACCCCGCAACAGGATGTTAGTGACCTTCCTGATAATAACGCGTCTCAGATGGGGTATATAGATCCACAGAGCGGAAAAGCTCTTACTGACCCCGGTGTTCAAGCTCGACCCGTATCTCGTGAGAATCTTGCAAAATTAAATGCTGCAGGGAACAGGGTAGGCAGTGAAGGATTAGAGGGAACACCGAACCCTACTGCTCCGGTTGCTCCACCCGCTGCAGCGAAGCCTGCTACAGATTACACCGCCACTAATAAACCTATCACAAAAAATGCTTACGGGTTAGATTTAAAAACTAATCTAGAAAAATTAATAGGTAACAGCGAGCAAATCATTAATAATGTGTTTGATGCAACAGGTAACCCGGTAGCTGTTAGAAGCCACTTTTTTAATGTTTTAAGTAAGTGGGAATCTTCATTGCCATTAAATCAGCTATGGTGTCTAGTATTTAACGTTCCACCAGCTATTAAAGATAATCTAACTTCTGTAAATGAAGAAAGCAATGACGCTCCAGCTCCTGGTACCACTAGTTATGGTATGCAGGGATGGGGTGAAGAGATTAATGCATCATGGGGTGTTGATATGGGACGTGAAACTGTACATACACCTCCAATGTATAGATCTCATATTGGATGTGCATTTGCACAAACAGTTGGTATCCCGCCAGAGAATTTAGGTACTGAAACTGTTGGTATTCCTAATAGAGGCTTTATTAAGGCCCCTGTTGTGAAACAGCGTAACCCGTTCGGATCTTTAAACGTAGAATTTTTAGAAACAAATGTATCGTTTGTTGATTTTTTGATACGTCCGTGGGTTATTCAAACATCACATTATGGGTTAGTAGCTAGACCAGTCGCTGATTTGGATATTAAGACAGATATGTTCCTGTTAAATTTCGGTCGCATGGGTGTAGATCCAGCTTCTCATCATGCTGCTGGTGGAGGTGATCCCGGTCAGATGGCTAACGTGCGTGGATTTGTATTAAGAAAAATGTTCCACTTTAAGGATTGTTTCCCTATTAACGTTGCTAACGAGAGGTACTCGTATACACCGGAAGGTGGCCCAGATAGAAGAGACGTTGAATTTGTATTTACGAGATATCAAGCTATTTTACCTGAGGGAGGCATTAATCATGCACTAGAAATGGCAGCATGGGACGATGCAGCGTTTGGCGGTAATGCGGTATCCCTTCCTGCTAAATCTAAACGAAGCGGTGGTGGATTATTAGGTATGCCTGGTCGAATAGCTAATGGTATTATGAATTCTGGTCGTAATATGTTAGGCTTGTAATAAGTCATTATACATGAGTGACTTTATATACCCTGTAGAACAAATATCTACTGATAGCGTTCTATACTTCAAACAATTCACTCACAGGCAAAATAAAAATTTTGTTAAAGTACTTCTTAACGGTGATACAAATATTCTAGAAATGTTCGTTAGTACTCTTATTAAGGATCTATCAGTTAATGATATTGATACTGACAACCTTTCGTGTATTGACAAATTAGGAATATTATTAGGTATTAGAGCATACAATGTCTCACCAGTTGCTAAATTTACAACTATCGTCGACAAAGGCAGGCAAGAGCAATTTGAAATTAGTGTTAATGATGTCATTGATAAGATTAAACAGCATAAAGTAGCACACACTTTTAATATTGATAAAAATGGTATTAAGGTTGAAGGAACAATACCTAAAGTGTTAGCTGCGGAAAATCAGTTAGATATGATTACTAGTAGTATTGATGTTATTGAGTTTAACGGTAATGCTATTGACGCAAGAGAATTAACTCTAGATCAGAGGAGAGAGGTAATTGATAAGTTGCCTTCGTTTGTATTATCTAGTGTATTAGAGTTTTTATATGAACAGGAACAAATACTAAAAACGACACCTGTAATTAAGCTAGGATCAGATCAAGAAATGCACTTATCTTTTATCAATAGATCAATTGCAGAGATAATCAGGTTATTCTTCAATACAGATCTCAAGCAGTTTTATGAAACCGAATACACGCTAATTAAACACTTTAACTTCACGCATGAAAGTATAAACAACTGTGCCCCTGCTGAACTAATGTTATATTATAATATTATTAACGAGGAAATTAAAAAGCAGAAAGAAGAAGAACAGAAACAACAATCCGGACAATCTGTAAACCCTAACAACAGCCTGAAAGGTTGAAAAACGAGTTCTTTCTGTAAATAACATTGATGAGTAATACTGCACAAACCAACTACATGGATGTCCTGCAGGATATTGAAGAGTTTTATACAGACAATCCAGTTGAAGCATGGTGCCCTACTCTTGGCAAGACAATTAAATTTAGACCACTAGATGTATCGCAGATGAAGGGCATTATGGAGCTTCAGATCGGTGCACAAAAAGATGTATATGGAGTTTCTGCCGGATTACAAGTTGTCAACAATTTCAATCAAATCATAGCTAACAATTGTACTGAGGATGATGCTAAGCTCGGCTATACTCTAACTACTCTAGATAGAGATGCTATTATGCTGCAGCTCCGTGCATATTCCAACGACACTATTGACATCATAGATGACGATAAAACCGTGGTAGTTGAGCTAGGTAAGATAGTAGATAAACTCAAAAAGACCCGCATCGATGACGGTCTTATGACCTATAGCAAAACGTATGAATACAAGTCAGGTAACATTGACGTTAATCTCGGTATCCCGTCCATAGAAACTGATTATGCTCTGAATACGTATTTTCAAAATGTCTATAAAGACAACTTCGAGACAAAAGATGCCGAAAAGGTAGTTCAAGATATTGAGAAGGTCGTATCTGAGGTGTTCTTTGTTGAGATATGCAAATATATTAAGTCCATTGTGATCAACAAGGGAGACAAAAGCACAACGTTAAATTTCACTGATGTCTCCTTATTAGACGACAATATTGCAATTTTACAAAAACTTCCATCTGGGGTAATATCTGGAGTTTCTAATTATATCAATAAGCTTAAGAAGTTTAGAGACGGACCTTTAACTTATAAAGACGCTTCCGGTAAAAATGCTATTCTTGCAGTAGATGCAAATCTCTTCATCGGGTTATAAGCGTTTCCGATAAATACTTACAGTATTTATGGCCGACCAATCCGCTGCAATGTTTAATAGAATGCTAGGTACCCTTAACGGGCTATCTACGTCTACTAATACTCTAGTTAATGTTGCAAGGCAGCAAAAATCTTCTCTAGATAGTGTTAATAAGACATTGGCTGCTCTTCCTAATGCTATAGCAAATAACAGCCGTAGTCAGTTTAAAAACGTACAACAAGTTGTAATTCAAGGATACTCAGTAGGAAATTCCGTTAGACCATTAACTCATTTTGCTGATTATCTTGCTAAGGTTATGCCTCAAATGCAAATGCCCAACGTAAAGGTACAGCAGAAGGAAGGATTTTTAAGCAAAGTGTTTAAGATGATATTCTTTGGAGGTGCAGCAGGTGCAGTTATAGGCTCTATATTAGGAGCTGATTGGAAAGCGCTATTAGAAGGTCAAATTAGTTTTGTAGATTTTGGTAAAAAGCTCTTAAACGAGAAAGACGGGTTGTTGAGTAAGTTCCCATTCTTCCACTTAAAGCACCTTCTTACAGGTATATTGGAAGTCACTAAAGGTAATATTAAAGGTGGCATAGCACGAATGGCTGTAGCTATTCCAGGATTTAGTACGTTCTTGAAATGGGTAGGTGGAAAGACAACCGAGAGGATGCCCGCAGGTGCGCTTGGCGGTGAATGGATAAAAAGAGTTGACGCTGGTAAGGGATTTAATGACTTATGGAAAGCGATTAAAGATAAATTCGGTTCATTTTTAGCATCTGCTATAGAACAAATTGTACCCATTTTAGGCGATGCAATTGTTAAGATTGATTGGAAGAAGGTTTTACCCGGTACTACAATAGCAGCACTTGGGTTAGATCAGGTTAATCTTGAAGGTGGACTGCTAGGTGTTATTAATAGATTTATAACAAGCTTAAAAGAGAAAACATTCTTTAAAAATATTGGCCAGTTCTTAGAAGCAGCAGGCAAATTTGATCTAACTGCTATGGGTGATGCAATTAAGCCTTTAAAGCCTATTTTAGATTCAATTAAGAAATTTATAGACGCCGGTGGTGGTGTTGATGTTGTAGAAAATGTAAACTTGTTCGGATTTAAAGAAATTGACCTTGGAGGGTTCCTGAACAAATTAGTAGTTGGCTTACAGAAGAGATTTAAATCTCTATTTGCTGGAGAAGGCGATAAAACTATCTTCGATCACATTAATGAGTTTGGAAAATCTGGAGACTGGAATGAATTGAAATTTATCCTACCTCAAGGAATAATAAACTTCCTTAGCAGTGATAAAGGCATTTTTGATGCTGGTGGATTGCTCAATGTTAAAGGAGAAGGTGGTTTCTGGGATAAGATTACAAGTAGTAATTTATATACAAGTGTACAAGCATTTCTAACTGGAATGCAAGAGAAGCCATTGCAGACTGCTTTAGGATTAGTGGCGAGCGAAGAGACAGTAAACAGTATAATGGCAATGCTTGATAAAGATTTCAAAACTGCACTCAAAGAAGATATATTAAGCTTCGATCTTGGAGAGTGGTTTTATAGTACAAATTTAGGGAACTGGATTGAAAATTTCCAACGTCGACCAGTAGAGATGTTATTTGGTCAAGGTGAAGGAGCATTATTCCCTAGTATCGGTAGACTCTTGGAAAAAGGGCCCGTAGAAGCTATTCAGAATTTAGGAAAAGAATTTGGTATAGATAAAATCCCTTCACCTGGTGATGTTTGGAAAGGATTCGTAGAGTCACCACTAATACAAAACGTGCTAGAGCCTGTCAAGACTGTTATAAGCGGGTTTACCGATATCGCAGATGGAAACTGGCTCCAGGGTATATTAAAGATAGGTCAATTTATCCCCGGGTTTGATAGAGTTATAGATACCGGTCTTGAACAAATTAAAAAGGATAAGGGTGCTGTCGCCAAACTTACCGGAGCCGGGGTTAACTTAGATGAAATAATAAAAAGCCAAAACACAGCGGCTGAAGCTATGAAACTTCAAAGTAATCTAATACTCAAAGGCGCTGCTTGGAGGCATGGTGCAAAAGGTGATGTACTTAAAATGTTCCAACAACAAGCAGAGCAGAAAGTAAAATCGTTCCTAACACCTGGAGATGAAAAACCTGCACCAGAAGCTAAACCTGAAAAACCTGCAGACCCGGATGCTAAACCTCAACCTCAAGCATCAATTAAATTAGATGCTGATTTCAAGAAAGTAACAGATGGTATTGTAGGTGCATTAGTAGGTAATACTGGTAAGACTTTAATGGAGGTTATTGAAACAAGTAACGAGAAATTAATAACAGCAATAGAGAGTATACAGCCGAGTACAGTAGCAATGGTAGCCCCGGGCGGCCAACAGATACAGATGCCAGCTGGTACTGGTCCGAATACTAGCGCGAGGAAGCTTAACATATGAACGAGAGACATCTATTTAAGATAAAGACAATGGATAAGGAGGACCTAGGCTTTAACAAGGTAAGCCTTCCTAATATGAACAACGCTGCGGCTCCTGAGCTCATACCTCAAAAATCACGGGCATCGAGTCGGGGTAATTTTGACCCTCAGATAATTAATGTTATTACAGATCATCAATGGACACATACACCTTCTATAGGTCGTAACGAAGTACCTCGCGTCAAACTGTCGGAGTATAAGATAGAGTTTAACTCTGTAATGCAACAGTTAAGATATCTTCTTACGATGGGTACAGACGCAGTGGATAAGGGATTAACGATAGGTGAAGGTATATTCGGCCAAGCTGGTTCTGGATCTTCCCCGGCTAATGAAAAGTTAAAAGAACATAAGGCAAAAGTTGAAAAGGCTGTAGAGAAAATTAAGGAAATAGAAACAAAAGTTAAAAAAACTGTACTTGGTCCAGATGCAGGAAACTTTGAAATTACAGTAAACCCTCCAGATAATATAAAAAATGATGTACCGTGGTTAACACCTTATTGGGGGTTATATGGTGTACAACCTACAGGGTTTCAATATATAATGCCTTATTTTGTTGATGAATATAAATCAGTAGGTCAAGCATGGGGAGATGTTCGTGGAGGTGGTATATTTAGTACAATATTAAAAGATGCACCAGTAGGGTTAGCTCAAATGATTACATCTCAGTTTGAAACTGTAGCTAAAGGTGCGTATATAGATTTACCAAAGTCTTATCATTACGATCAAACAGCAACACCTGACGTTAAATTTACATTTTATTTATATAATACAAATTCTTGGGAGGATGTGGTAAAAAACTGGCAATTAGTGTTCATGTTAGTTTATCAAAATTTAGCTAATAAGACGTCTAAGATACTCTTAGAACCTCCTGTAATATATGAAGTAGAGGTTGATGGGTTACATTATTTCCCTTACGCATATATTTCAGGATTACAAATTAAGAGCCATGGCACTCAGCGCGAGATGGTTGTACCTGTACAAGTAGACGATAGATCAAATTTTCATCCCAAGACGTTTACAGATCCTCCGTATGAGAAGAAGAAACCATCAACTGGAACGGATTATGTTCGTCGCCATGGTACTGGTAGTACATCACATGAAGGTAAAAGTGTAAACGTTACGGAAGCAGGATCAAGTCAAGGTTCTCCTGATCCTAAAATCCGTGGCATAAAAACTCAAATACCTGAAGCATGGGAAGTAAATATCACCTTAAAATCATTGCTACCGGAAACTAAAAATCTTATGTTCCATGCTATTACTCAAGGAGCAGATATCTACGAAGTGTTCATTAATGATGCCGCAGTAGGTCCGCAAACAAAATCAACTGCCACGGCTTGGAACCAAAACACTAATCACATACAAAGAAAGTCAAAATGAAAACAGAACTAGATAAGGTGCAAAACGATATTACTGCTTTACCACAGCTTCATGAGTTCTTGTATGAGAAGATCTTTAAGATGTATAAAGAAGGTGATCATTATGCATTTAATATTCTGAAGAAGATCAAGATACCTAGAGATTTACCAGAAGGAGCCGTTACATATGTCAATGTACGTGGAAACATGACTTGGCCGCAGATAAGTTATTTAGAATATGGTACGATTAATTTGTGGTGGTTAATATGTATATCAAGTGGTATAACTAACCCGGTACATAATCCTGAACCTGGTACTATATTGAGAATTATATCTCCAACTGTTGTTAGATCTGTATTGGATGAGATAGATAGACAAGTTAAGAATCAATGAGTTTTGAAAGCACTTTAACTGTTAGCCTGAATAATCAAAATTACGACATTAGCGTAATTTTGATTAATGGTAACAGCCCAGCTCAGAGACTGCCTCGAGGTATTGTTCAAGAAATATTAATTGAGGATAATATATACTCTATATTCCATACAGGTAAGTTGACTATTAATAGTAGTCATAATGCATTAGACAACTCTCCCTTAACTCCAACGTTTAATATTGATAGTAGAGATACAGTCTTAGTAGATATTAAACCTGTACATAAAGCTGGGGATGAAAGAAAGTTTCCGATTGAGTTATGGGGATTAAATTTTGCATTCTTTATATATGATGAAGAAGAGGTTATTAATGGTGATACTAATAACAAAACAAAGATATATCATTTAAGAGATATTCGAGAACAATATTTAAGAGAGATTAATACAAGATGGTCTACTGCTGGTGCGGCTGGTATAATGCCTAATATTGGTCAATTATCAGATGAACATAGATCAATGTATACTGGTGATGCGATTCAAAGCCTATTAACAACTGGTTTAGAAGGTAAAGGAGCTGAGTTAATGTGGGCTGATGATTGGTCATTAGGTTCAAACAAAATATTTTATACGTCTACAGGTGATACAACACTGTTCGATGACATTGAGTATGTTCTAGACGATCATATGTCTAGCGATGATGATAATTGTTTCCTGCGAGCAGAAAGGTCACCTAATATTAGTTTATTTTCATTAAGATCGGTATCAGATTATTTTCAAGGCACAGTTGGTGATCGAGGAGAAGGATTGGGACCTGCAAACGCAGATGTATTTGCACTCCATAGTGGAACAACTACAGACACTAAAGGTGTCAATAACAGTAAGATTCCAAAAGGTAAATCACCAAAACAAATTGACACTGGTACATTAGAGATGTTTGATTCATTAACTAATTTTGAATTATTAAATACATCAAATGCAGATAGTATGAGTGAGTTAGTTACTACCCTAGGTCATACGTATGACCGTAGAAATAAAGAGTTTATTATAAGAAGCAAAGAGACTCACATACAATCTATCAGAGACAAGTATGAGCAACTAGTAAATGATAAATTAGTATCTCATACTGTTAACGCCGTTTTTCCTGTCAACGCAGATAAGTTAGAAAATAGAGTTTTTAAGAATATTGATACTGGTGTTAGATCTTGGTATAAAAAGACAATTGGTAGAGTTATGAATAAGGCTTTAGCGTTTAGTCCAGGAATTAGCTTTACTGTACATGGCTCTACTCACAGACAAGCAGGAAGATTTTACACGTTAGCTGATAAGACGTCTAATAATGATACACCTTTCGAGAAATTATTGATGGGAGATTGGTTAGGTATTAAAGTCAGCCATGTCTTCATGCTTGAACAAAATGCATATGCTAATCATATATCATGTGTGAGACCGTTTACGTATGAACCGTTGTTATTAGACGCTCCAGGTACACCAGGTGGGTTGAGAATAGACATGAGCGGAGAGGAGACACAGTTAGCATAATGGGTAGTCAGTTTCCAGTAAAGACAGGAATAGCTCACATTGTTGATACAGATGTTGCTAACTCTATTGATTTTCATATTGCTGCTAGCAGCTACACTAACACATTAGACAAATATCTAGGTGAAATTGCTTTAGTATATTTTCATAATTATACAAAGCATACATGGGACACGCTTGAGACTCAAAGCAAGTTTTTTGAGAAGCTGAATGATGGTATTAATTTCAACTGGGGTGAAGATGCTGGTGGATATATGGATCCGTATGAAGCAAATTCTGCTGACAATTTAACTTACAATAAGGAGGATGAACCTATAGATAGCTTAGTAAATAAGCTATTAGCTTATTCTATAACAAACCCAGGCGCGTTGAGCTTACCGTATGTCTCATACGAGAATACATTATTAAATGAAACTGAGGTATGGGTGCGTAATGATGACGGATCAATACAAACTGAAGAAGGTCAATTTAAAGCTATAGACTTAGTAACTATGTCTAATAGGCTAATAAAAGTAGATAAGCCTACTAATGATGCAGTTAGAAAACATATTTCAGCTGGTAATGTTCCTAATATAGGAATGGCAGATCTAGATAATCAATTTTTAATATATTGGATCGAAAAGTTCCAACGCGCTCATCCAGAAGTTCACCGGAAATATCAAAATTTGGTTACTGATAGTACTGTAGATTATTTTACTGATTTTAGTGACTCTATTGGCTCCTTAGTTAGAGATATTGATGAGACTGTTGATCCGTGGATGTTACCATTATTTGATGTTGACTTTACTGGTTGGTCTACAGATGAGAAATTAAGACCTAGCTATTTAACACCTGTACTTCAAGATAAGATTGATGATGCAACGGAAGAACAGCTTCACGATATGACTTCAAAAATTGAAAAGGTATATCGAAAAAATATAGTCCATTCTTCGTTAATTAGAGCTGTTGCTGGTATTAATACGGCTCACGGAGAAGATTTTAACGGTGGTACCGGTGATACTGCACAATGGAAGCGAATGAAAACATATACTGCGCAGTTTAATGATATTATAGCAGAAACGTTAGGTAATATATACTCTGTATTGCTCCCGTGGAGAAACAAAATTGATAATAAGCAAAAAATAGATTATACAGTGTTTGATTACGTCGTCGAGAATACTTCGTATGAAGTAGATATTCTTAGAAATAAATTTAAGGAAGTTGATAGCACTGTAGCTGATATTGAAACAGCTTTAGGGTCTTCCAGATAAAGACGTGTCCAGATCGTCCTCGGTAACTTCAATAACCTTAGCGTCTTTCACAAGTTGCTTAAACACTTCATCTCTGGTTCCTATATAGGAGTTCTTATCTGGTTTTTCATTCTCAATAGCCAGCTTAGTATCAATATCCATCTTCTTAGTTAAAATAGATGTAGCTGAACGCTTATTTTGGACTACAATTTTATTCAAACTTTCCAAAGCAGAACTAGAAGCTTTGATTAAATCAGCTAGAGCTCCGATACTATCTGGGTCACCAGAAGCCATAACATAGTCCTTAACTTCTCGTAAAGTATCTAAGCTTTGATTAATTAGCTCACCTGAGTTTTTTACAACAAATTCTTCAACATCTTCCGGAGCAAGCCCTTCTTCTGCTGCTCTTCGGGAAACTTCTTTATTGACTTTTGTGCTTTCTTGTAACTGCTTTACTAGAGAATTTAATTGGTCTTCCGCTTTATTGTCACTCATCCTGAAATACTTAGTTGAAAATGCCCTCTTAACAACATATAATACCAACATGGCGACAGTAATTGTAGAAGGACACGGAACGTTTTCAGTCAATTCAGAGAATTTGAGAGAGTTAATTCAATGGTTAGAGACTAACAACGCTGCACAAGTAGAAAGTAATCAACAAGATCCAACATACGGAGGAGATACGCTATTAAATGAGTGACACAATTCATAGACAACATTTACTATTAAATCCGATAGTTAAGTTTGTTAAGACGCATCCAGATGCACAGCTACCTAGAGCTAACAACAGCGAGATAGGAACCGGTGATTCAGGTTACGACCTAGTAGCCGTTGAAGATGTACTTATCAAGGCTGATAGCAGTGCTGTTGTACCAGTCGGTCTGACACTCGCTTATATTGAGCCAGGGTTTTGGTTTCGAATTGAACCGAGATCTGGGCTAGGATTCAAACATAGTATACAACCTCATCTAGGTGTAATTGATAATGGCTATCGTGGAGATTTAGGAGTTAAATTATACAATTTTAATACAGATCATAGAAATATGACACTAGCTAATCATCAAGTTAAAAAAGGTGACAGAATCGCACAGTTTGTAGTATACCCCCTTATTCATCCACAATGTGAATGGGCTGATGAAGTTACTGAATCAGCTCGCGGAGCTTCTGGTTTTGGAAGTAGCGGTAAATAAGCTTGACGTTCCTCTTATTAAAACGTATAATATAAGAACAATAAAGGATATATTATGGCAAGAAATACAAGACAACGAGTTTCCGTAAAACAACGTGGCCGCACCACAGTACGTAAGACTGTAACTGTAACTAAGACTGTCAAGCCTAGAAAACGTAAGTAATGTTCGAAAATCTCTGGGTAGAGAAATACCGTCCTAAGGAATTATCAGAAATTGTTCTATCTGAAGATAATAGAGCGATTGTAGATAAGTTTTCTTCAGATAGAGAGATACCGAATATACAGCTAGTCGGTCCTCCAGGTGTAGGTAAAACTACACTCGCGAAGATGTTAGTGAAGAGTATTCTTGACTGTCAATATTTGTATATCAATGCTTCAGATGAAAACGGTATTGATACTATTAGATCCAAGGTAGTACAGTTTGCTCAAGTTAAGAGTATTGACGGTAACATTAAGGTTATTATATTAGACGAATGTGACGGTTTAAGTCAAGATGCGCAACGAGCTCTTCGAAATACTATGGAGGAGTATGCTGAGATTACTCGCTTCATATTAACAGCCAATTATGGTCATAGAATCATCCCAGCACTACAAAGTAGATGTCAACATTTAGATCTAACCCCTCCTTTAGATTTATGTGTTGATAGAATTTCTCATATTCTGAAGGATCAAGATATTTCCGTATCAGATGAGCAGTACGAGGTTCTTAAAAAGTTTATAAGAAATAATTATCCTGATTTAAGACGCACTGTTAATGAGCTTCAAAAATTTTGTAGAGATAAGAAACTTAACATCGTAGACTCAGAGAAGTGCGAAGAGTTTGTTAAGCAAATATATCTTTTAACTATTAAAGGTCATGTTCTTAAAGTTAGAAAGTATATGATTGAGAATGAGGAGAAGTTTAATAGCGATTACCCGATGTTATTAAAACTACTATTTGATTATGTCGATACATACGTTAAGTCAGATCAGAAGAAGAAGATGCATATGGTGATAATTGCCGAAGCTTTGTATAGAAGCGCTTTTGTGATGGATCAAGAGATTAATTGTTATAGCTGTTTGATTCAGCTATCTGATAATTAACTCATATATTTACCAGTATCAGATTTAGCAGGAGCTACTTTAGAAATATTTTCATCTTTGTTTCGTAGCTGTCTATCTCCATCACCCATACCAGTTTGTTTAACTGGGCTTAAGTCGTGATCATCTACATCAACTTCACTCGGCTTAATTTGAGTTGGGTCGTCTTTAATTTGACTATCTGGAGTCTTTCCAGATAAATTCGGATAATCTTCTTGAAGTTCTACTAATTCTTGTGGAACGGTATATATTTCTTGAGGCATGAATAATCCTGGAGCCTTCTCGCGAATGACGTCTACATAAAACCCGTCAACCATCTCAAAATGACCGTTTTGAGCAGTATTTGGTCTGTCTGTCTTTATAGCGCTAATTCTAAGATTATCGCCAGATTCAATGAGTTGCTTTAATCTCTCTAGTTTAACTTCTGGTTGTTTCTTAGCCCATTCGTGCTGAAGGAAGTTCTCGATAAATTTAATACGGTCACCAACAAGAAAGTTAGTTCCCTGGTATCTAGTCAACGCTCCCTCAACAATTAGATCAAACTTGCTCTTCATCATAATTATTTATGCTAATCAAGCGGATATCGAGGTCTTAGATAAATAATTAGTGAATGGCATCTATTAAATTAGACGGGCTGAGAGTTACAACTCCTCATAGCACTGACGACAACGTAAACCCTACAGTTGTCCCGGAAGAGCTATATACCTATAAAGACATTAAGTTAGATATTGAAATTGGATCGTCTAACGTAAACCTCCCAGCTAATCAATCTAAAAATAATACAGACATTGCTGACATTCGTGATTTAGGTGCTATTAAGCAATCTATAGAAAACATTTTCAATACCACTCCTGGTGAGAAGTTGTTAAATCCGCATTTAGGTATGAATTTAGCCAGATTTTTATTTGATCCTATAACTCGTGAGACAGGTGAATTAATTGCTCGGCAAATACTTGTAGGATTATCTCGTCAAGAACCTCGTATTTCAGTAACTGGTATAAAGATAGTCGGTGATGTACCTAGCAATACTTATAATATAGGGTTTGTTATAACAATGCCTAACCTCTCAGATGAGAGAGTTACAGTCGGTGGTATATTGGACGAAAAAGGATTTAATTTTGTGTAATCATGGCTAATAATAATACAACTAAAACGGAATTTAAGCTGCCAACTGACGCGTATGCGACATTTGATGCAACCAGCTTAAAGAGTCATATAATCGATAGACTTAATCGCACGACTACACTGACTGATCAAAATTATGAAGGTAGTAATATGTCTGCTGTTATTGATATTATTGCATACAGCTATCATACATTATTGTTCTATCTCAACCAAACATCTTCTGAAGCCATGTTCACAGATGCAGAGTTGTATGAAAATATGAACAGAATTGTTAAATCTATAGATTACAATCCTGTAGGTTACCAGACTAGTTCGCTATCGTTTGGAGCAGTAGCAAATTCCTCGCTAGCTGTTGATACATATACTATACCTAGATATACATTTATTAACGCTGGCGGTATGTCGTTTTCCCTCAACAAGGACATCACGTTTACTAAGACACAAACTTCTTCAGAATCATTAGACGTCATATCTAACCAGCACCTCTTATATCAGGGACAGTTTCAAGAATACCCAGTATATGTTGCCAATGGAGAAGAATTTGAATTTATTACATTGCTTCCGGGAGACGATACTATTATTGACCATTTTAATATACATGCGTATATCAAGGACGGTAAAACTGGAGACTGGAAAGAATGGAACAGGGTTACATCTCTATTCTTAGAAGATGGTGATTCACCTGCATACGAAGTTAGATTAAATGAGAACAAGAGATATGAAATAAAATTTGGTAATAATGTTAACGGTAAGAAGTTACAAGCCGGTGATCAAGTAGCTGTATATTACCTCGTCAGTGAGGGTAAGCGCGGTGAAGTCGGTCCTAACGCTATCAACGGTTCGAATCTAAATCGATACAGTACTATACAATTTGAAGATATTTTTAGCCAGATAAAGGTGTCGAACACCAACTATATGTCTCCGACACAATTAGTACAATTGACATTTACAAACGCTAATGCATCTACTGAATATTCATTAGGTGAAACTGTTAGCGATATTAGGGAAAGAGCACCTAAAGTGTTCTCATCGCAACATAGACTAGTTACAGAATCCGATTTTACCAATTTCGTTAAGCATACACATTCGAATGTTATTTCAGATGTCAAAGTTGTTAATAACTGGGACTATATAGAAGGTCATATGTCATATATCATCAATACGCTAAAACTGCGGTCTCATACTAGTGATCCTAGCACTATATACAATCAGGTAAATTTTGCAGATACATGTGACTTTAATAACGTATACGTATATGCTACACCTAAAACGAGTACAGCAGCTAGCACCACAGTTAGAAATAGCTATCTAACACCTTCACAGAAAAATACCATTATTGATTCTGTTCGACACAATAAGACGTTAACCTCAGAAGTTCTAATTATGGATCCAGTATATATGTCTGTAGATGTAGGTGTCAAGAGCGTTGATGAGAGCTTAGATACTTCCATTGCAGATAACACTCGTTTAAGATTGGTTAGAGATAAAAATTCTAGAGCTAGTTTGAGTAATATTGAAAAACAAGCAAGTACTATAATTGAAACATATTTTAATAATAGCCAATTGGGTGGAGTTATAAATGTCAACGATCTCACTAATAGTTTATTGAGTATCAATGGAGTTAGTAATATTAAGACTGTACGAACAGATATGAGCCTAGAAGTTGAAGGGATAAGTCTTATGATCTGGAACCCTATATATCCTGATTTAGACGTTTCAATTACAACTGCAAACGTTCAACTCCCATATTTTAAACGTGCATATTTGAACGATTCTATAAATTTCATAACTAAACTTGAAGCAACTGAATTTTAATAATGGCTATCCATACGCTATCCGATGTACCTTTTTCTGTAACTGGGGGGCTGAGCGCCAACCACAGTACGGGGCATGGGGATGGCACTAGAGAGACATTATCCGGGTACACAAACAAGTTAACAACTTTTAGATTTGCAGTTACCGGTACTTCCAGTCTTACATATTCACCAGATAGCACAGTATGGGACTTCGGTGATGGTACTACAACAAAAGGGTTTTCTGCGACACACGTATATACGGAACCAGGTGTATATAACGTACAGTTAATTAACTATAATTCCTCCGGTGAAGAGATATACAGTACACATACCAAGCAATTATCAGTAGTAAACTTTTTAACAGATAACCTGACTAGACCGTATGATGACATTATTAACTTATTAAATGTCCCTGCTGGTACCGGTGGTGTATTACAAAAACCTATTACTATAGATAGAGTTAATACTTGGCAACCGCATAATATGCTGTCAGGTACCGGATACACACTCACTCTATATTCTAGCGGATCAAGATCTAGAAAACTAGATATTAAAAGGTTTAATGAATATAAATGGTCACATCTAGATAAGACTTGGAGCTTTTATGAAAAATTAACTGCGGATAGTGGTGCAGAGATATTTAACCCTATCGAGTCAATTAAGACAACAAATGAAGATATCTACATAGCGTTATCAGCTGTAGAAGAAGGTGGATTTACTAGAAATGCTTTTATTCGATCTATATCCTCTAACCCTGACGCTGTGTTTGTCGGTACATCAGGTACTGCAGAGTTTTTCTATGGAGATGATACAGCAAAAAATTACAGCTCAGGTGTAGATGATTCACCTATATTTTTATTTGCGACATTAGATACGTCCAATTTTCCATTCCAGTCTCAGATATCTAATAACAATTATTATGGCATAGACACGCTACCTCATTATGAATCATATAGAGTAACTATACCAGCTAAAACTCGTTTTAGTAGAGCTACATCATTAACGTTTACAACTAACGGTTTATTAGAGATGCCATTAGGGTCAGTTAAGTGGCAAAATTGCGAAGTACCGTTTGTTATTAGCTTTGTGAACCAATATAATTCTAGAGCTGAAGATTACCCTGCGTTGTCTATTAATTCATCTACTACCCCTAACTCTAGTACGTGGGTTGTAAACGTCAGTGTCGTAAGTAGCTGTAGTACTGGTACTAATACGAGGTTGCTGTCAGCAGATTTCTTTAGAACAAAAGATGGGCAGTTACCTAATTCTATTGAGAGTACATATAGAGGATATTTTATACCGAGAGAAGTTGGTGATAATGTCTCGCTTAAGGGTGAAGTTGTAATCAACGATCCTGCTCATAATGATAGAGACATTTTATTTGGATATTTAACTAATCCAGAATTTGATAATGTATATAGAGTAGCACCTGGTGAGCAATATGAATTTGACGGTGACTCTGGAGTTATTAATACTTCATTGCCCGGAAATAGAACTGAAACGCTATTGTCAGCAGGAGGATATTATCCTGTATCCGTTGTACCAGTTACTGCTAGTTATTTGAATAATAAAGTGTATGCATATTTTGCAGACTCTCATAACGATAAGGTATTCAAATATAATAATAATATGGAGTTACTGAGCACATTTGACTTCAGTCAGAAAGTTCAAATAACAACCAGCTCGATAACTACAAGTGCGACATTAATTAGCATTAATGACAAAGATTCACCAGATAGATTAACACCTAGTGATATCACTATCGACAGTGAAAAGCGGTTGTGGGTCCCAATGCACGACGGTAACCTAGTAGTTCGCATCGATCCTGACACAGGGTACGTTGATAGGGTTATTAGAGATGATTCAAACGTAACATACAACACAGTTTTAACTAGCTGGAGGGAGGACACAGGTCCTTCGTTCACAACAACGGTTAGTGCTACTAGCGGGTTAGCAGGATTCAATCTAACAGAACCTACCACTGTTGATTGTGATTTAGATGATAATATATGGATTGCATATTCTAATCCACTTAACGGGTTTATTATAAAGTATGATACATCCGTAGACCCATGTAGCGCCATTGTCAAGTATGATTTTCCTGATTACGAAGCTCCTACTGATATAGTTGTAGATAATGATAATAATATATGGGTAGCGACGCAAAAACATTTTATCAGAAACGTTCTAAGTGAAAAGACAGGTGTTATTGAAGCTAAGAAATTAGACCACGTATACGACTTTCAGTTCGCAGATGAATTGGGGGCCGCTGGAGCGAATTTTGAGCCTGGTCAGTTGATTCACATACCAGGAGGGACGTTTACTAATCCTATGAGAGATCCAGCCGGTATTCAATGTAACTATAACGGTTGGTGGATAATTCAAGCAGTGTCGGCTCATGATGCTCCCAGCCGGGTTGCCGGTAACTTCAACGTAGAAGTTCACCCGTATGCTGGACTAGTACATTCATCACAAGCTAGCCGAAACATAACTGTACATAGTACAGAAGATGGTACAGGTGCCACTGGTGCTGTAACAGTAAAATCGTATGAGTCTGATAATGTATATAAATTTGACTCATCAGGGACATTACTACATAAAGTCTCCGGTTTTCACATACCTAGCTATATAGTTGTAGACAATCACCAGAACGCATGGGTGACGCATGATACTAATACTGTAACACGCATCACATCAGCTGGGCAAATAGATAAAAATATACCTATATTAGATACTGATTTCGTTGAACTGTCTGGTGGTAAGGGAGCTCAAAGAGAAATTCGCGGCGTTAAACAACATCTAGGTGGTATCACGTGTGACTTTTACAATAGGCTATGGGTAATTAATTCATTTGAAAATCGAATACATTATTTACCTCTATATAATATGTCACTGTCTTCTATACAATATATTGATGAAGATCAAACTACAGCCGGTATTGGGTCAAATATGTATCAAGCTATTGGTGACTGGACTGGATATGAATGGTTTAACAAATACATACAGGTTCAAGGTCAACGAGTAGTTACTGGAAACAATACATTCACCATTTACCCGTCGACAGGTCAATACAGTATTAACAAATTCGGAGAAGACTTTGACCCAGCAGAGACTATTAAATCTTACAGACAGCAACCATTTTTAAAGAATTATAATAAGCTGTTCAATGATATTATCGGTATATCAGTTGGTACCCTTAGCTCGCAACCTACTGAACTTGGTAAGGTTGTATATGAGAAGATATCTAATTTCGTACAAAATCACAATGATATAGATACATGCACAATAGATGCATTATATTCAATTTGTGATCAGTTTGATGTACCTATAGAAAATTATAAATTTGGATACCCAGCTAGCATTAAGCGAGTAATGGATTTAGCATCCGTACATCGCAAACATTTATGGGGTGATCGTAGTAAGTATGCCCGTGATTTTGAGAGCTTGAGTGAATTTGCAGGTTATAATAGTAATGAGCTCGCTCCTGCTACTAGACCGATTAATATTGGGTTAAAGACTGTTGTAACTAATAACTTAACTGCCTATCATGTAGATGAACTAGATGCAAGTACATATATGGTCTCAGCTGGTACTAAATTAGTAGCAAAGCAGTTATACGATAGTCAATTTAAATTAATTAACCCAATGTATTTATCTGGTACCGGGTCCGAACCATTTTCAGCAACCGCTAATGGTATATCACTTGTGTCTGCGTATCCTTTGAGCAGTTACCATGTTAACTGGGGATGGGGATTATACAACGACATTAACGGTCTCGATATTAAGGAATATTATAAATTTTATTCATATAACGAAGAGTATAATAACACACAGCAAGAGGGATTAATTGACTGGGAAAATTCACTGACAACGGTTAAGGAATTGAGTCACATTAATACGTGGGCTGAAGATGATGGAATAATTGACGTTATGCTCGATTATGAACTTAGAAGAGGGTTGAATATGTTTACAGATTCTATATCTGCTGGCACATCCGAGTATCAATAATGTAAATTAAATATAATTATATGGCTGATAATCCGTCAAAATTAGAGAGTGAAGATAGACCAGTATCGTATATCGACTGGTTACAAACACTTGCGGACACAGCACGCTTCAGTGAAACACAGTTATTTAAACAGTATAATGATTATGTAGCTGATTGGTATACTGAAAAAAAGGCAGAGAAGATTAACCAGGGTCAATATATTGATAACGTATATATTGAGCTACTTAAACAAATTGCTATTGACTATTCAACTGCAGACGAGAAGAGATTTCTACTTAACATCGACTATACAGATAAGAGAGAATTAGATATTGTAATACCATACTTCGTTAAGAAGCTAAAACAAGTAACACAGTATTTTATTAGAAAGAGAACCGATGTTAAGCATGCGAAAATTAAGCACAGTTTTAAAGGGAGTGAAGCTGGAGCCAGAAACACAATTAAAGATATTATTATAGATCAACTTAGATCTGTAGAATTTACTAAAGACTACCCTAATACGTACATTCCACCGACGTCTGCTATTGATAGAGACATGGTCGTTGAGGTCGATTCGTTGTATGATGAATATCCAAATTATTTCGATAATAGCCCTGATGTTGATGCTAGCGAGTACAACACTAGTCAGGATACTCGTCATACTCTCTTTAACAGCAATGTTGAGAATGTTGACCCTAATTTATATTTAAATTTTACCGAAGCAATACAAAAGTTGTTCGAGGAAATACCGATACTGTTGACGTCAAGTGCTGGCGACGATATAACATCTTCTGGTGGATTAAATCTTACCTTTAATACGGTACGTACGGATATAGAAAATTTACCTGAAAAGAATTTTGTTGGTACAGGTAAAACAAAAGATGACTTAGCGTTAAATTATCAAAAGCAATTAATTGAGAAGTTTTCCGGTACTAAGTATTGCTACCTATCGACTGGTAACACACAAACTGAGACATTATCTGGGACACTGTTTGAACCATCTCATCCCATTGCTAATATTTTAAATAGATATTATCCAACACATGCTTCTGTCCCTAGCACATCACATTTAAAATCAATTAAAGAAATTGGTGGGTTTTTTACACCTGACAAGTTAGGCATTATTAATTATTCTAGTGTCGTTTTAACATATACATATGATCAGAGTAAGTTAGAGCCAAATACTCTATACATATTTCCGGATCCAGATGAATATGGTCCAGGTAGAGGTAATACTCAGGCTGATCAATTATCTCCTGTTAAACATGCTGATGATGTTACTAGTATTCGCGCCAATAAAGCTAGCTCTCAACAAGGTGATATTGTTAACGATAAATCGCTACAAAAATTTTACCCTTATCAATCCAGAGAGGAAACATTACAATATCAACCAGGCGGTGTAAGCAAATCTACAGACAATATTGATCTATGGTCAGGAGATGTAGAATCAATATGGGGTAATGAAGATGTATATCCTATCTTACCTTTAAAAGATATACCTGTATCTGATAAAATCCAAGACTTATTAGTAACTGATGAAGTAGCATATGAATGGAAGACGGACATCTTTGGTAATGAATACGCGCTTTATAAAAAGATAACACCTGCTAGAAAAACAACTGATCAAGTAAATTCTAACTTCAATAAAGCCCGTGTTTCGGATTGGAGCAATGAAAGTAATAACCCATTCAGTGTTTCTGGGTTATCAGCTGATTATACCAATGCATTTACTACACCAGAGTATAGATACTTTAATCATCAACTATCAGCGTTTACTACACAATATGATAGTAGAGCAGATACATTAACTGTAGACAAGCCTATCTATGATAGACAGGACAATGTATATGGTAGATTATTTTTTAGAAACGGGCAGTCGACTATTATTGATTCTGTATCATCTGCTTTAAGCGCAGTATTTGTCAAGTACTCAAATACAACTGACATTATTGATGAGCTTCACTATAAAATTAAAAACTTTGATTTAATACAGAACGTTATAGTTATAGAGACTCAAAATTTCTTAGTTTTAGAGAAATTTAATTACGACCACTCTTCAGGCGTATTTACAACAGATCTTGGACAACAAATATACCTTTCGTTATCCGGTGACAATGCTAATATTGTAAAGTTTGCTGACCCGTGGTATAATGAACCTAGTAATGATATTATCTTATCAAAGACTGCTTTACATCCTTATCTATCCGGTTCTAACTATAAGATCATATACCCTGAGATGTATCGATTTAATATCGGTACAAATCACTTTGAACCAGTGCTTACCCTAGACACACTGCTACCGACAGTTTCCAGTGATGCTGTTGATGATATGGCTACAACATATCAATTTTTGAGTAGCAAAGGCTTTACACTATCTGGTTCAGGAGAAGAGATTAACATTACTGAGATCGACAGACCATCAGTATGGCATAATTCCAATGATCAAACACTAAGCTTTACATTTTTTGGTACAGATAACTGTAATTATCAGTACTTACATAATTATTACTTCGACACAGCAGATAAGAGTAGCTATACCGTTAAGCAGGTAGGATTAATTAAGCCAGATATTAACGTGTTTAACTATAACTTATCCGATTATGCATCTACATCTGGTGATACTGTTCCTGGAACTGTAATGTACGATGAAGGGATTCCAGGGGTAGGTGGTTCTACTAACCCAGTATCAGGGCGGACTTGTCACACTTATTCCATTGACCCTGATAGAGACTCATTATTATTAGGGTCTAATAGGGAGACATATCAGGTTGGGAACGAACATACATGGACATCTGTAGCATCAACTGATATTGGTCCATATACACATAATGTATCATATTTACTTTACAATTTAGCATTGAGCGCCGGAGCAGGTGCACGTGATATTGCTGTTTGTTTTGATGTCGCATTCTATACAAATACTGCAGCAAACACAGCATATGCGATGGTTATCGACGATATCGGTGGATTATTGCAAGAGGACGGAAACCCCGTATTTAAAGAAGATGACACTATCATATTTGGAGACGCTTAGTGACGATATAAATAATAATACAGGATACATATATGCCAAGAATTAGCCAATTAAACAATATTCCTGCTAGTTACGACACAGACGGTGGTGAATTGATTCCAGTCACCATTAATAACGGTGGCACGCTACAGACTTTTAAGATTCCAGCTTCTGGGTTAAAGGGCGGTGAGGCATACACGCTCATGACTCAAATGAGCTCTCAGTATCTTTCTGGACACTGGGTATCTCGTAATACAAATGATATTGTTAATACTAATTCTGGTAACGTCGGCATCGGGACGAACAGCCCTGCAGCTAAACTTCATTTATATGGTGGACATGCAACGACGCAGATGATTATGTCAGCGGGTAATGCATCGAATGTTGAGCTGCAATTATATAATGCTACTTCTGAGTGGTCTATGTATTCTCACAATTCTAGTGATAGTTTGAGATTTTATGAGCGGGGTGCGGGTGACCGGGTAACCATACTTGCTGGTGGTAACGTCGGCATTGGGACTGCTGCGCCGGATACTAAATTGCAAGTTACAGGTGGTGAAGTCAGAGTCGACAATAATTACTCTTTCAGTTCGAAGAATGCAGCAGGAAACGCAATAAACTTTCTTTGGATTGATGGCACTAACAAGATACATGTTGGTTCAGATACTTCACGCGCCACAGGTTTTGTCAGTATTAATTCTGACGGTAAAGTTGGCATAGGCACGGGGGCAACTTCACCAAGTTACAAACTGGATGTAACTGGTGACGCTAGATGTGATGGTTTAGCTGTATCAGGTGCTGCACCTACGCTCCTTCTCGCTAGTAGCGCTAGTGGAAATACTAATTTAACATTCGCACAGAACAATGCTGATATGTGGAGTGTGCGAAATGATGATGTAGGTGCTCAAGTACTTTCTTTTTACGACCACGTTAATAGCTCAACTAGAATGGTTGTCACTACTGGTGGTAGCGTCGGCATCGGGACTACTACACCTGAACAGATGCTAACTGTCGCAGGAAGTATTAGTGCATATGGTAGTTTATATTTAAGAGCACTTGGTTCAAATCAACACTTCCAACTAGAAGGTGGTACTAATACATTAGCAGTTAAAGATTGGGACGGTACCAGCATAATGACCTGGAATGGGTCTACTAATTATGTTGGTATTGGTATTAGCGTACCGGCCTACCCTCTTCATATATATGCTAATGATTATTCATATGTTCATTTTACAAATAGTGAAGATTCCACTGGGTTTTCTGTTGGAGTAAATGATGATCTTAATTGCGCTCTCGTTCGGTACCGTGAAAATAGACCTTTAACATTCTGGACTAATGATCTCGAGCGCGTTCGAATTGATAATAACGGTAATGTCGGCCTAGGAACGGCTGCACCAGATGTAAATGTATCTGTTGTTGGTTGCCTCAGCGCTAGTGAATCATTAAGTGCTCGCCATGTATCTGTTAATGGAGTTGCTGATGTTACTTCGAGAGTTAAGATTGATAGTACTGGTAGACATAAGAATTTCGAATTATACGATTCTACTGTAAGAGCAGGTTATGTAGGATATGATAACACAGATAACATTACTCGTGTATTTGCGACATCAGCTAGTTCACAATTAGCGCTTGGTACTGCTGACACAGAAGCAGTACGAGTTGATGCATCCGGTAATGTTGGTATTGGAATTACTTCACCAATCGCACCTCTTCATATTGAAGACCCTACAAATGATGGTGACCCGTTAGTAGTGCTACAGAAAGGATCTGAGCTATATAGCATGACCAAGAATGCTACTACAGGTAATTTAGCATTTAGTGGTAATACTGTTGGGATGGGATATGATTTCTATGACGAGCATGACGGTATAATCATGTCACTCCAGAAAGGTACATCCGGGGCAGTGGCTATTGGCTGTGTGCCTGATCATGCACATTCATTAACCGTTAATGGAACAATTAGTGGCAAGCAAGTAATTCTCGGTCGTGCTCAATATATTAACTTTAATACTGAAACTGGAGAGTCTGGGTATGGTATTAGAGACAATGGCGGTACTATTGAAGCTAAGAATGAAGGTGGTACGTGGATGACAGTTCTTACCAGCTCTGGCGGTGGAGGTGGAGGTGGTTCTGGTACCATCAACTCCGGTGTAGCTAAGAAGTTAGCTTTTTATAGTAGTACTGGGACGACTGTAGATGATGCTACTGACCTTTATGTCGGTAGTAGTGGTACATACTTCTCTGTTGGTGGAGACAGCTTCGGTCAAGCAACAGCTACTGTTAAAGGTACATTAAGTTCCAGTGGTAATGTTACAGCTAATGGATCAATTACATTAGGTGAAACTCATACCTCTAGTGCTATAAATCATACTATATCTCAAACATCTAATGATTTAAAATTCACTCATAATCACAGTTCAGGTCATAATATAATCTTCGCAAATGAAGCTTCTGGTGCTGAGAGCATGCGAATTTCCGACGGTGGTCACATCGGCATCGGGCGAACCCCGAGTAGTTACCCGTTAGAAATAGAATCTAACGCGAACGGGTCGATTCTTTTAAATGGTGATGCAACTAATGACCCTGTCATCTTCATTGGCTCTGACACAGGTGTCACCAAAGGCAGTATACAGTTCTCCAACACTGGCGCTGACGTTGTGCTGATGGGCACTGACGGCAAGCTTTCCATTGCTACCGCGAGTGGAGGCCCTGGAACAAACGTGGGCATCGGGACAACTGACCCTGCACATGCATTACATATACAGAGTCATAGTAATGCTGTATTAGCTCTATCAGGAACATACCCTGCAGTGCACTTCTATGACTATAATTCTGCTGATAACGATACTCGAGATTATACATTTATTAGAGGTGCTGGTACCGGTGGTGGTGACCCTCAAATTCAACTAGGTTGGTATGATCAAAGTGCGGCTGCCGCTCATTATCAAATGACGTTCTTAACTGCTGGTTATGTAGGCATTGGAACAACTACACCATCTAAAGCACTTCACGTTAAGAGTAGTGATGGTGACCAGATAGTTGTTGAGAGAACTTCTGTTGGTAGTGCTGAGATTGGTATTGATAATATTACAGGTACAGCTGACTTAGTACTCGACCCACAGACAAATAGCTCTGGTGTTGTTCTGAGATATCATACTGGTGGTAGTAGCTATAATGGAATGGTCTTAGATGAGTCAGGTTACGTAGGTATCGGTACAACAACTCCCACATCAACACAAGGTTGGATACCGAAGCTCAATGTTGAGCATGCTGGTGATGTTGCTATTATACTCAAAGATACAAATACTGCTCAGCAAAATGCTGTAGGTACTACTGGTGCCGGTCTGTTCTTGGATGCATGTGGCCATGCCACGGCCTCTAGTAATAACATTATTGTATTCCGAACAGAAAATACTGATGCTCAATTCTCACCAACAGAGCGTATGCGAATCACTGAGGTAGGAAGAGTTGGTATCGGAACAAGCTCCCCGACTCAGTTACTAGAAATTGATGGTGGTTCAGAAACCTCTACTGTTTCCGTACTTGATAGTACAGGTAGATACAAGTATCAAGAGTTCCATCATTCTGATACGAGAAAAGCTTACGTAGGTTACGATAATACAGATAATGTCGTTCGTCTATTTGGTACAGCAGCTGCATCTGAGATAGCATTTGGTGTAGCTGATACTGAACATATGCGACTTGATACTAATGGTAACTTAGGATTAGGAACCTCTAGTCCCAGCGTTAATTTCCATATAGCCAGCGCATCATCACCAGTCTTCGTGATAGAGGATACTACTAACAACGTCAAAGTAAGAACCGCTGTGGATAACAGTAGAGGGTACTTCGGAACAATATCTAATCATAGTCTCGAGCTTCAAATCAACGCCGCGACACAGGGTATCTTGACTACGACAGGTCTTGGATTAGGTAACCTCGCACCAGAAGCCAAATTACACGTAACTGGTAGCGGTTATTTCACAGAGGATGTTGTTGCTAGTTACGGTTCTGATGAAAGACTTAAGGATAATATTACTCGCATCACTGGCGCATTAGATAAGGTCGATAGACTTGGTGGTTATACATTTACATGGAATGATAAAGCTAATCCATTGCTGATCAAGCACCATTATAACGATGCTGGTGTTATAGCTCAAGAGGTAGAAGATGTTATGCCTGAAGCGGTTGTTACTCGTGATGATGGTTATATGGGTGTTAGATACGAAAGACTAGTACCGCTATTAATCGAATCTATCAAAGAACTTAAAGCTGAAATTGAAGAATTGAAGAAGAATAGATAATGAAATGCCGGCCACATTCACACCTACTTTATCGACGCTAAATGTAGAACCTGGTGAAGGTTTATGTGTGTTTTTCTATGACTCCTCGTATGGCTTTTCTGGCGGTGGTATCGGTGACGCATTAGGTTATACGAATTACACTGGTGATTGTGGATTCAAAATGCACGGTGAAACTACCACCTATAATGGGTTGCAAGGTGCTTTATTAGGTGTCGGTTTGGATGTTAAGGGTGGATTTGGGACCGTCAACAATAACAAGACAGGTGCTTATAATTTATATAGCGACGGAAATGTCAATGCCGGTTACACTGCTCTCTCTGCTAACAGCATAACAACTAGACTAGGTAATATATCTAGCTACGCTGTTATAAATACAACTCCTAATCTGAGTACATTTGAAGCACCAGTAACGCTACATCAACATGTATCTAGTAAGGACGATATAGTTTACAAATCAGTTAGAATATGGCTTCAAAATGAAAGTAAACAACTTAAGGTACAGATTAAGAATCCAACAACAAACAAATATGTAACATATCAGACTATTGATCTCGACAATTTAGATACTCATGGATCATATAGTGATAGTTTACCGGATAAGATTAAGATTGGTATGGGATTCGCCACATCAAAAGCGGTCACTAATTGTGAAATAAAGAATTTTTCTGTATATGGTGATACGATAGAGTCTACTACAGATACAACAAAACACACGTCTCTTGTATTCGCTGAATCTGGTACCATTATACCGTTATCCGGGAGGGGTCTTGAAGCTTAAAATTTTAACATAAATAGTATTACAAAGTGTCAAATAATATACATATTACAACGTTACCACAGGTTACTGATATTAAAGCAGGGTACTTTCTGATTGTAGAAACTCCAGCTGGTACTAATATCATTGACTTTAACGACTTCGTAATATCAGACAACAATACAACATTCGCTCCGCTGCTTAGCACGCATACAGAAGACATCTTAAGTAATAAGACAGTTATTCAAGGCTTAACCGCCGGAACGTTCCCCTATCAATTTAATACAGTTAATGTTAGTACGTTGAGCGCAGAAAGTATTAAAACTAAAGGTAGCACAGGTGTAACAACTACAGTAGAGTTATCCACGAAGAGTGGTCTCCAAACAATGACTATTAACAATGGAATTATTACTAATATAGCATGAGTGACAACGTCAACATAGTCAGATTGCCGAAAGCAGAGGAAATCTCGTCTGGAGATTATCTGATAATTGAAACTCCTTTAGGAACTAGAATTATTGATTTTAGTAATTTTGTATTAACTGAGAGCAATGTTACATTTAATACGGTACTCTCAGCTCATACTTCTGACATTGCAGCTAATAAAACGTTAATTGGTACTGTGACAGGTGCTATTTTTGATGGCGGTCAGAAGATGTTCGTAACTAGTTTGAGCGCATCTCAAGGTTTGAGCGCATGTACCGGTGGTGGTTTTAGTGTTAATTTAGGAACTCTCCCAACCTCTACCACAGGCCTTAAGACTGGTGATCTGTATACTCAGACAGGAGCACAGCTAGGAGGCAGCGGTACTACTAAGGCTATATGTATCAAATAATACATAAGTGCTGATACCTAACCCTTCCATAAATAATAATGTAGATGAATATCTATAATTTCAACATATGGAACACCAAGCCAGTTAGCGGTGCATATCTTCTCGATGAAGATGTGAATATTAAGCATGTTGATGAATACACTGATGACGGTTTAACGCTCAGTTTAACGAATGCTCTCTCTGATCTACAGGATACAACGTTTAACAAAGACACTAATTTCTACCTTTCTGATGAAAAAACTATAGAAAACATATTAGATATTCAACCCACTCAGGTCAATTATCCGATATATCGGCAAACTTGGTTAGAAAACACAGCATATAGTAGATTTATAGTTGTCGACACATCTACTGGTTATACCGAGGTTACCGGTGTATCGGCTTCTGTAGATAATAGGAGCATATTCGAGTTAGAAATTTTAAACGATCAATACACTGCGATTAGGCATTATGACCCTTCAACTAGGTTGCTCAAATATCTCACTCTGAGCGCAAACAACACAACTGCAAAAAGAGATACGATCTTATCATTTACACCTAGAGTGTCTGCTAGTGCTTTTGCCGATGATAGTCAGATATTCGAATACGTATTAGATGAAGATAATAATACATTATCGCTATTCGAATCAAGCAGTGGCACTTGCTTGATCGTCATGAAGCAACATGCTCAGACTGACGGTCGACAAGCTAGATCGTATGCATTTTATCCACTAAGTTCGGTTAATGTGTCAGTAGGGCCGATATCATATTCCAGTACTGTACCAGATATGGGTAAATGGAAGATCAGACCAATAAAGAAGACACCAAGCGTCTTTAATTTAAAATCTACATGGTCTAGCTATCTAAGTAGTATTGATGATAATCATTTAAATATAGACTCTAATAGGTCAGTTGATAATGTAAGTAATAACTTTCTACTTAATACGACGACTAATAAAATCGTAACACAGGATTACCCTCACTCTGGTCCTAATTACATTGACATAAATTTGATGCCTTTAAAGAATCAGTTAACTGTAGAAGGTAATCAATCGCGTAGCAATCCTTATTCTGGCGCTGAGAGTGAAACAACACAGCGAGTGTATAATAAGATACACACTGGAAGTAAGCAAGAGCAAGGTAGTGATAGTATATACATGAATTATGTTGCTAATACTATGGCAACAGTGATACCTAGTGATAAGCTAACATATTTTCATATGCCTCAAGACATGAGGCCATATAAGCAGATAAACATTAACGACACTACTTTAGCAAAAATTGGTGGTATACCTGGAAGCTCTCCAATAAAAGCAGATAAAGTTTTTAAGAAAAGAGCAGATAACTTTAATACTACTCATCCACGAGACGAGCTTAACGGTACATGGCTGTGTGCATGGCTTTCTGGTTCACCTAATAGTTCAAACTTGCCGGTATGGGTAGACCGCTATTATAATCCAGGAATAGAAACAACAGTAACGGCTATCACAGCTGATAAATCTGATATAGTTAAATACATTGATAGCAGAGTATCGATTACTAAAAAGCTATCAGCTGAAAATATTCGAGTATATGACAAGATTAGTGATTTAGTATTTGAACCAGGAGCACTATACGCTTATTCACACATAGGAAATAAAGATGCCAAAAAGATCATAGAGAAGTTAAATGGTACTCTAATGATCGACGGTGTATCACAATATAAGAATGCATCGTTTGTAGATGTAAAACTGCCAGTAGATAATGTGTTAGTATTTAACAGTGATAATTATGGTGTGACGGAAGAGATAGAGCACAAAGGTTCATTTACTCTCAGCTTTTGGATGCATTGCAATAATTGGGAGCAACCGTTTGCACATCAATTCCTAGGCAACTACCTCAACAGAGGGTTTGGTCTATTTAACGAACCAGCTGTTACACCCATAATAACAGTGCCTAACGGGGGTGATATTGAAGTTTACAATTCCGATTTTAATAGAATCGATCGACATATTATTAATGAGCAAATTAAACATATAACAAAGCACGGTGGCACTGGTAATTACTGGGTTGCTACTACAGCGCATGACGTATATGAATATGATGCTAAGGGTACAATTCAAAATAAAATAACATCATTTAATACTACTAACTACCCTAATAGGCACATTACAGACATAGAAATTAGTAATGACAAATTGTATTTGCTTATGGAGCCAGTCGCTGGATGGGATAAAGCAACTACGTGTAAGTATTTTATATATGATCTTAAAGAGCAAACATCAGGGTATATTGGCACATCAGGAACTGCTAGCTTAGCAAACTACAGTCCATCAGTATCGTCAACTGGTAGAATACATTCGTTTAATACATTATCAGGAGATATTATTACAGTTGTAGCTTGTGACGCGTTAAGTGGAAATGAGTCATTAGTAGATAACTTTAGTAGACCATGGTGGGTTCACGATAATAGAGTATATACTTATGATGTAACCACATCTGCTGTGCAAATAGGTCTTAGTGCCTTATCGGGTCAAACAATTGACGGTATTAATTGTGATAAAGATAATAACCTATGGGTACTTCATGGTGAGTCGTATACAGCCGGTGGTGCTATATCCGGTGCTAATAAAGTTACAAAGATAGATAATGATCGAAATATTTTATTCACAGTATCGTTAACTTCTTCTCCTCCATTGAGTTCTGATACAGTTAGGTATATCGATTTTGTAGACGAATTTACTAATACAGGGTATAAATCATCCGCTATTGTCATAAATCAAACAATTATTAATGGTGGTGATAACGTAGTACCTGGCTATACTACTAATGGCACTGTTTCCGGGAAAGCAGTCGCTGTTAAAATTTCATCTGATGGTTACATCGAGAGCTATAATGATATACCTGGAAGTATCATGACGTATTCTGGTGTTAATAGCATATCAGCATTTAACTGGAAGACTATTACTGGGTACGATTATTTGAGAAAAAATAAGCTCAATTTAAAGCCACGAATTGAAGCTAAATTAGGTGTAAGCAACCTGTATAATACCACGACTACCACACAATCATATTCTGCATTCACATTAACATATAATCTAACAGGCATGAATGCTGGGTGGCACCATTTTGGAGTAAGATTTAATGCCGAGCTTGGTGATTATGAGATGTATATTGACACTCAGCTAGTTGATAGCGTTAGTATTCCAGGGGGTAAATTCTCATATTCAAATATGTTCGAACAACCACTATTAGTAGGAGCGACGCCGTTCTATTCTAATGTACCCCTATCTGAATTTATACAGCAACCTAGACACTACCATGCTAATAACATAAAGATTAGAGACATCAAGTTATACAATAGTTCATTAGAGTATTTCGATCTCAAAGCTCATTATTTAGCTAATACTGATATAAGAGATATAGTATGGGACGTATCTACTGGTCAGCGTAATTATATTGACACTGTTGAGCGCGTATTTAAACATACAGTGCCTGGTAGAAAGAGTGAAGTGTATGATATTAATATTAAAAACTCAGGAATAACAGATGCATCGCTTAAGGAAGGCTTACAAGATAAAATCATAGAACAATTAGGAGATATTGTACCAGTACACACTAAGCTAAATGATATGATGTGGAACGGTACGAGTTTAAGTGCGGTATCAGGAATATAGTATGAATACTAGCAATATATTACCAGATCTGTCAGTTACAACCACTTTAAGTGGTGCGATAGATATCGATATCGAGAAATATTTTGAGCTCGATAGGTATCTAGGTGAGTCACTACAGTTACCTTATACGTTTGATGATCTAAAAATTAAGCCTAACGAACTGTGTGTAGCAGATAATATTAATGCCTGCTTTGACAAGCTACATCATAACTTTTTATATATTAACGCACAAACTAAAATTGCCTCAAATAATTTTCCCCTATCTGGTAATTATAAAGGATACTTTGCTACTGCATCTGCAACATCAGACCCTCACCGTGAAGTGAGGTGGTTCAAGGCTCCTATCGATGACTCTTCTCGGCGCGCCCATAAAGAGTTTGTAGGTGGTACAGATTTAGTTAGTAATTTATCTGCGGAAGCTATTGCTAATCAATCCTACGGTAAAGGGCCTACACCGCTAGATTCTTTCCTTCACCCCAACGGGTTGATAGATGGCGTATTTGCTGATAATTTACGAAACTCGAATTATTATATGGGCTTTATTGCTAACTCTGCTAATTTAATGGCTATACAGAGTGATAAGGATGATACGTTTATATGGGGACCACAAACTATTTTAAATACTCCATATGTAGAAAATAGCACTCAGTTAACCTTTACAAATATCAAATCTCTAGCAATGAATTCTCAAAATAGATTATTTGTGTTAGATGATGTCAATATATTCAAATTTGATGTTGATACCTTATTAGCGTACAATCCGGCACTTAGCGGCATTGGTAGAGATCTAATGTTCAGCATAGGTGGTAAAAGTGACTCCGTCAATGATAAACTCAAATTTAATATACCTGTTAGTATAGCGATCGGTAAACATGATAAAGTGTATGTATTAGATCAAAAAGATAAAGCTTATAAGGTTTATGATAAAGATTTAAACTGGATAAAAACTGTTATCAAGACTGTTGATTTCGCTCAAGATACTGTCGTAGATATAGCAGTAGATAAAGATAATGAAGATGTGTATGTCTTAACAGAGAATGGTATTTTATTTAGATATAATAATGATAATGAACTAGTACAACAACAGCAGTTAGTAGATATTTTAGCTAAACCTTATATTGACGTACCGTCGTTAAGTAGTATAACTGTGGATGTATTGGGGCTACCAGCTGATAAATTCACAGGTATAGCATTTTCAAGAAATGATGGAAATGTGTTATATGTTTTAACTGAAAAAAATATCTTTAAGAAATTTAAAACAAAGACGGATAGGTCTATAGGGTCATTCCGGTTAACAGATAATAACATATATACACTATCTGGTGGATATGGAAATATACCAGTAACTGAAGAGAAATTTAAATTTATTAACCTTTTAAATACTAGTGATAGATCGAAAGATTACATTTTTGTTGGTGGTAACAGTTCTGGCAATTTTTCAGTAAGTTCTGTCGGGAAGGTGTTCAAATTCGAAGAATCTGTAACATATCAGTCGTGTATATACGATAGCTACAAGACTCGTACGTATCAAATAAGCGCCGTACATGTGCACCCGGATGAATATGTCACTTCATGGGTTCTTAATAAATCTCTATATAAATTAATCTATAATCATTTGTTACTGAGAGACAACTTTCACTCTAAGTTTGTAGGAGAATATAACGAAGCAGGCTTAGTTCAATATAAAGGTATTGAGTATATTACTGATTTAGACGATAATTTGTTTGGATACGAGACAACATTAAACAATTTTATTGGTATTAATGAGCCTATATTAGCAGAGACTATTAATAGGTGTATTGGTGAAGTATACACAATTCAACAAGGTTTAGTGAAAATGTGCGGTGAACGTATTGCAAACAAATACCCATATGCAACACAGGTAGTTAGATTGCAGTAATTAGGAATAAATAATTTAAGATGTCAGATAATGTAAGATTTCATAGTAAATGGCACGGTAAGAATCATCATACCAAGAATACTTCTGGATATTATGATAGCGCCGATGACCCTATCGCTTCTCAGGCAGATCCATTTATGGGCAATTTCTACTTATCTGGTGCTCTTCACTTATACCAGCCAGATTATATGAGTGGAACCTCTATGGTTGGCGCGGCCATTTCTGCAGGTACTTGGCTCGGTGTTGAGAGTTTGTATTCAACAGCTGTAGCAAATAGCGCTACGTGGGGTGTTAATACTGCGATGTATACTAGCGTTAACGCTACATCTGGTATCTGGCAACCAGTTGGTGCTGGTGGTGCTGGTGGTCATAGTACTCAAACTGAGATTTATACGTTATCTTCTGTATGTATCGGTGCTACAGATTTTGCTGGTGATAACTGGAAGTTCAAAGTTAAAGGTGACGCAGTTATTGAAGGTTCTCTATCCGCAACAGGTGGTACTACATACTTAAACACTATTGTAAGTGAAGTTAGCGCACTGGAAGTCTCTGCTGCTACTAAGTCAGGTGGTGCACCTGCTCTTAAGGTAACTCAAAGTGGTGCTGCGAATTGTGCTACATTCACTGGTGGTAGTGTTGGTATCGGAACCGAAACTCCGGATTTCACCCTGGAGGTGGCCCGTACAGGGGGAGGAAATGTTTGCCACTTCGCAAGCACCAGTACATCGGCGGGTATACAGCTTTCCGCAAACAACAAAACATGGGACTTATTTAATTCAAACGGCATATCTAATCAGGGCTTCGGTGTATATGATCGAACAAACACTGTATATAGGCTGGCCATTGATGGATCCAGCGGTAACGTAGGCATCGGAACAACAGCTCCAGAGGATGCACTCACCGTAGTCGGTAACATAAGTGCTAGTGGTGCATTAAGTGCATGTGGGAAAAGTGTATTCCATGGTGAAGTAGGCATCGGAACAGGTTCGGCTGTACTTGCAAGACTTCACGTTAGAGGAAATTCAGATACAAGTGCAGATGATTGTGCTATACGTATTGTGGATGCAGATGGGACATCTGGTTCCATAACTCCAAACCTTCAATTTAGGTCTGATAGCGCGCAGATTTATAAAATTCACGCAAATGATCAGTTGGGTTTAACGTTTCGTAATTCAAGTGATGCAAATAAAATTACTTTTGATGACAACGGTAACGTAGGCATCGGAACAACAACTCCAAAGGAAGCACTCACCGTAGTTGGTAACATAAGTGCTAGTGGTGCATTAAGTGCATGTAGTACAGGAGATAATTTCTTCCAAGGTAATGTCGGCATCGAAGGTAACGTAGGCATCGGGACGATTACACCAGGTACAGAATTAGAGGTTGGTGACGGTACAGGTAACGAAGCAATCACTATTAATAAGTCAACAGGAGGCACTGGAACATTGTATTTTGACAATGCTGGGTCCAATAAAGTTTACTTCCAAGCAGATGCTGATGAACATTTGAGAATAGCGACTAATAATAGTGTTGCAATGTCCATCCTCGAAAACGGTAACGTAGGTATCGGGACGAGTAGCCCCCTCAGAGCTTTACATGTGGCTGCGGATGCAACTCCTGCAATAGGTATATCAGTGCTGGATTCAACTATTACAGATACACAGAATATTGGGGCTATCTATTTTGGAGGCAGTGAGGATAGCGGTTCTAATTGGGATCATGGTGCGGTAATAGCTGCTTATGCTGCTGAGGACTGGACGGTAGGTAGCGCAGCTGGTACTGATCTCACTTTCTGGACTATACCTAAAACTACTTCTAACGCGGTTGAGAGAATGCGAATACTGGATGATGGCAAAGTCGGCATCGGCACTACCGCACCGGATGCAGTACTCTCTGTGCGACAAGATGAGTCTGCTACTAAGACGCATTTCACACAAGCAGTCGATAAAGCTGGTATATTAATTAGTACAGATTATACAGCAGATGCTTATACCCCAGGTGTATTCTGGAATACAGATGATGCTAATTCTGATAAACCTAAAGCTGGTATATTCCTACAAGAAACTGGTAGTGGTACATATATGCACCTAGGTGTTTCTAATGCTTACGCAACAGGAATTACTAATGAGTGCTATATTCATTATAGTGGCGCTTTCCATTCACCAAACGATATAGTTGCATACTCATCATCAGATGAAAGATTAAAGCACGATATTACTAAGATTGGTGGTGCATTGGATAAGGTAACGAAGCTTAGCGGCTACACCTTCAAGTGGAATACTGACTTACATAGACCAATAGAGAGTTATAACGAAGTAGAGGCTGGCGTAATAGCGCAGGAGGTACAAGAAGTTCTACCTGAAGCAGTTAAGGAGAGAAGCGACGGTCACTTGGCTGTTAAGTATGAGCAATTAATACCTCTGTTAATCGAGTCTATTAAAGAGCTTAAGGAAGATAATGATAATATAAAGAGTGAATTGGAAGATTTAAAAAGGAAACGATAATTTATGTCATTTAATATTGTAAAGATTAGTGAGCTGTCCGGTGTACCTGTCAATTATGATCTCGGCCACAGCGATGCTATGCACGCCACACTAGGGACTGCTGCTAATAGTTTATCTTCTATTAAAATCACACTTGGAGATTTAAGTAACTTCTTTAATACTAATAGTCCATGGACATCAGCTGGCATTGGTTCCGAATCTCAAGTATATTTAAATGCGGACAGTCCAGGTTCAGTAGGTATTGGAGATATTGGTGATGAATCACTCGCACGGCTTTCAGTTCGTGGTGGGTTGAGTGCATATGGTGGGCTGAGCGCTACTGGTGGATGGAATTACTTCGAAGATAAGGTCGGCATCGGCACTTCGTCACCGTCCCAAAAACTACAAATAACAGGGCCAAACGACACAGACCATCTTTCAATTTTACTAAACTCATCAAGTTCCACCTCACAGGCGGTCTATGGTGTAGAAGGAAACACTGGAGGAACAATTTGCACAGGCACTACGGCTCGCGCAGCGGTGATGGCTGCTACTGCATCAGGCTCATTCCTTCAGCTTGGGACTTCTGGAGCAATCCGCGCAACCATTGATAACAACGGGTACGTCGGCATCGGGATTTCGACTCCGTCCGAAATTCTTCATATCAGAAAAGATGGTGCTGCTGTTGTTGCCATAAAGGCTCAGAACGCAACAGCCAACAGTGTGATGGAGTACCAAGCTGGAAACGATGCAGACAACTGGTGGTTTGGCATTGATGGTTCAGACAATTTTGGAATCTCTGACGCAACAGGGCAAGCGAGCCAAAGGCTTGTAATTACACAGTCGGGTAACGTTGGCATAGGGACTACTAGCCCAAGTTATTTACTAGAAGTCGCTGGTACAATTAGATCTACTGCTGTCAACTCCAATGATTTCCTCGCATCCGATGGAGCTGCCGGCAGTCCAAGCATTACATTTGCGGATGACACAGATACAGGTATATATCGCTCAGGCAGTGATAAGATTAACATCACCACCGGTGGTACATCACGTGTAATAGTTAATAACGCAGGCAATGTGGGGATTGGCACTACCGTACCCAGCCAATTGCTGCATTTGCATTCTTCGACAAATCCAGAGATCCAATTCACTGACTCCACTACCGGGGGCACTGCATCGGATGGTGCCCGGCTGGGGCTGTCTAGCGACCACTTCTTTATTTGGCAGCAAGAAGCAAAAGACATCTACTTTGGAACAAGTGCCACTGAGCGGATGCGCATCGACTCTAGCGGTAACGTCGGCATCGGCACAGATTCACCGTCCCAGAAATTGCACGTAGCTGGTAAGCTGATGCTAGATGATTCTAGCGATGGATACATCTATTTAGGTAACGACCACGACCAGTACATCAAGGGCGATGCTGGATCAAACTGGATGGCGTTGTTCACAGCCAACACCGAAAGGATGAGGATTACGAGTGATGGCAATGTCGGTATCGGGAATGATGCTTCAGCTGGGTATAAATTTAAGGT
>TARA_R100000808_G_C2155557_1_pt1 | contig 48308 bp, 66 predicted proteins | sample TARA_R100000808 | Tara Oceans TARA_R100000808 (sample SAMEA2622852) | marine metagenome | biome: marine biome (ENVO:00000447); feature: marine epipelagic mixed layer (ENVO:xxxxxxxxx); material: "saline water (ENVO:00002010), including plankton (ENVO:xxxxxxxx)" | depth 140 m | reverse complement strand
CGAATGGGCGCAAGATAATCTCACTGCAAGGGTTTGTCCCGAAATCAAAGGAAGCATCACGGCGTCCATTTCGTTCAGCAATTGCTTGGCAAGCATACCTACTGAAGAGTCCGGGTTCTCCTGATTTACTGTCATACAGTTCTTTCCATTTACCCATGAAGAAGCCAACGTCAGGACGACGATTGTCGTACACTGCGGAGTTGTTGGCGTAGCTTCGGTTAACCTGATGTTCCCACCAAGCGCCGTGCTTAGCTTTGTTCATCCGGTCATCAGTAACGTCGAACAAAGAGATCATAGCACTACGACGGACACCACCTACGATAACCGTAGCAGCAATCTGCATCATAATGTCGTGACACTCAATACTCGTCAGTCGGCGACCAGCAGCCTGAGTGAAGGTTTCAATACAGAACTTGAACAGGTCTTCCAGAGGCTCAGGGCCACTAGCTCGACCACCAAAGGTCTTGAGACGTTCACCAGCAGCTCGGACGTTAGACGTGTCCCACGAGGGAATCTGACCAGCGATAAGGAGAGAGATAAGCTCACGAAGAGACTTAGCCCAACCTTCCTTAGAGTCTGCCACCTTGATGACAGTGTCCGTCTCAGCGAACTCTTCACTGATCTTAGGGAGCTGGTCGATGTACTTGGTCTCGACAGAGAAGCCGACACCCGTACCGCACATAAGAATGTACATGGTTTCGTCAAACGAACGAGGACTGTCAACGGGAAGATAAGCACAGTTGTAAGCAGCAACGTGACAGCGGTCCAGTGCAGGACCAGCCGTCATCATCGCTCGCATAGAGGGCATCACGTCAAGGTTGTAGATAGCTTCGTAAAGCTCATCAAACTCGTTGAACGCTCCGTCCCACTTGATCGACTTACCGTAGTAAGACACCAAGCGCTGTACCGTTTCATCCCAGTTCTCACGACGCCCTTCGCTCTCAAGCCATCGGGCATAGCGGCTCTTGTGAATGTACTCCTGATAAGGAGAGTTAAACGGTTTAGTCTTCATAAACTTTTACTCCCTCAATAGTCAGGAAACCGCCATCCTTGTACTCTTCATAAGTCTCAGGCGCATCACAATCTTCAAGGGCTTGCTTTACGAACTTTTCAGCGCTTTTAACACTCCTAAAAATCAACCCGTCTGAATTCAGATCATATTCACTGAAAGATATATAATAGAAAAGAGGCTCCACTTTACAACCCCTTCATATTTGCTTTAACGTAACCCTCTGGTTTGAGGATTTTACCGTCCTCACGTTTGGTGACCTTACCGTCAGCACCAACCTTAGTCATGTTGTTGTCTGCTACACGAGTGAAGGCTTCCTCACCGTCAATCTCAAAGAAGTAGGCCAGAGCCGACAGGGTGTAGGCAGCATCAGCCCACTCCTTGACGAGGTTGGCTCGGCTTTCTTCCGACGGATCAGTAATGTAGTCCGCCATTGCTTCGTTAAACTCTGCGAGTTCTTCCGAGAAACAATCGACATAAAGAGAGAGACTGCCACCACTGGTAACAGTCCCGTTGTCTCCTGCCTTGTGAAACTCAGCTACGCGTTCTTCACGAGTTGCCATTAGTGTCTTCCTCCTTGTCAACTTTCTTTAGTGCTTCTGGTTGTGGCATGAGCATCAGAGGCCACTCAAATTCTACAGGATCGCTGACAATAACCTTGTCGCCAGCAGAGAAGACACAGATACTGTGGGTCAGTGCTCCGTCGTCGTTCTGTACGAACGTCGTCCCTACCTTAACTCGGTCGAGGAACAGTGCAAGGTTTTCAAGGACCTCTTCGTCGTTCCACTTGTTGTTGATCTTATTCTCTAGTTTAGTCTTACTCATTGAGTAGTTCGCCTACTTTCTCTTTTTGTTTTATGATTTCATTGTACCGAGACATGAACATCCTCTTTGCCATGTGAGGGGCCATACCCTTAGCTTCCACTTTACGGGTAGCCCTCAGGTCTTGGTGCCAGAGCTTATCTCGTACACCGTTATCGGCAATAGATTGTCGTTCCTGCCAGTACATTCTCTTATCCGCTTCCTTGATCTCGGGAGGGTAAGGGAACTTAATACCAAAGTGATTGGCAATAGCTTTTTCCACATTTTCTTCAATCTTCTTGTACTCAGGGAGTAGCTTCTTAAGTGGGGAGCTTACGTCTCCGAGGAATGCTTCCGAAGAATCGTGTAGCAAACCAGTGAGAGCAAGGTTATCAGGAACGATACGGCTGACAAGAACAGAGTGTTCTGCCACGGAGTAAAAGCGGTTAACGTGGCCAGTGTACCGACACAGATTGCTAAGTGCTGTGGCAATTTCTTCAATGTCATACTGGTACTCCTCTGGTTTAAGGATGTCAAACCAGTTGCCGTTAACCGTTGTGATACAAGACTCAGTCTGTTTTACTTCGGTACTCATACTCGATTACCTCTTCTGCTAGGACCATGTTATGATCGTAAGTAGCGACGATAGTCTCTACACCCCTACGCTGAACAGTCTCCAGCCACACGAGGTCCTCGCCGATACGGACAGGGTACCAAGCGAACCAATCGTTCCACTGGGTCTTGTCTTTCTTTTGGGTCTTACGTTTACTGATTTTCATTTTGCTGTTCCTTGATCAAGAGTTCGAGACGCGCGAGGGCGTTCCATGCGGCATGGGCAGCATGTAGAAGTCCACTATCAGGGTCCAGAACTTCTCCCGATCCTTCGTATCCAAGGTGTCGTACCATTGCATCAGAGTATCGGTTATACCCGTCGTCAACTCCACGCCATCCGTTCCATTCGTACTTACTAGCTCCGAAAGCGGAGACTTCGGCAACTGCGCTAATTGCCCGAGGGAAGTAAGAAACTGCCCCCCTAAATACTGGAGATTTGCCTCCGTCATACTTGATTGCACCCTTGGCGACGTCTTCCGCCTTGTCATTAGTAAATTCCTTAGCTACCGTAGTTGACATAGTCTTCTAGTTCCTCTTTGTTGTCCGTGATGTAAGGCTCCCAGAGTAGTTCGATTAACTCCTCGACAGGTACGTCAAGCAGTTCGATCAGCTCTGGACCCGTGAAGCGGTCACTCAAACGTTTCTGAAATTCTTCATCCATTTTACTTAATCTTTGATCTAGTAGTTTCGAACCAGTGACCACAGTTAGTACAAGCGTTACGCTGAATACGGAAGCAACGAGTGTGTCGTTGACCTCGCTTCTGGGTCTTGGGGCTGTTACACGCAGGGCACCGAGTCTTAACACTTGGGTCAAGGTGGGGGTGGTTCCTGATGAACGGTTTGATTTTGCTGTACATTTTAGCAGTGATGCGGACATCCTGAATACAGTACTTTTTCATCCGTTCCTGAGCTTTCTTGTCTCCGTCCATTACGGACTTCCACAAGTTAAAGCCTTCGTGCTTAAGCTTCTCACCAATACCAAGACGAGGAGCAACATAAGCCATACGGTTCATATTAAACCCAAACTTCTTGACCGTCTTGATAAGGTCGATGCTGGCGACAACAGGAGGAGGGGTCAGACCAGCAAGCATGATTTCACCCGTAATCTTGGGGATGTCGTACTTGTCACCGTTGTACGTAACAACAGCGTCAGCCTCTTCCATGAGTCTAAGGGCGGCTTCTGCCATACCCTTTTGTCCGTGTTCCCATTTACTGTAGAACATGTAGTCTTTCGTTCCGTCCCAGTGAGCACAGAAACAAAGCATACCACCGTGGTCTACTAGCATGTCGGGTTGAATGTTTTGGTCCCACATTCGCCACACGTAGGCAAGGGCGGGCTGCCACTCAATATCTATTACTAGAACTTTGGCGACACTGTTTTTACGTTTACTCATTTAAGCTCCTTACCTTTAAGGATTTTGTAGGTAAATTTGTTTTTTGCTACGTCATACACCTTGACTACAGAGTAGTAATAGTTACTCATCAAACCACTCCTGCGGGATTGTTCCTTCTGCCCAAGGGAAGCCGTGACGTTCTGCCCACTCCCAGTACATCATCGAGTTCTTTGACTTGGTGATGCGGTTATTAGCTCGTTGGAAAACAAACCTAATATCGAGAGACGGATTGTCCTTTCTAACTCGGCGCATTTTTCCTCTAGCTCGGGCGTCGAAATATCCTTTACATTCAATGTATATTCCATTTGGGAGCCTAAAGTCCGGGATGTACCGGGAAGGCGTAACGTAACGGATAACGGCGTCTTGTGGTTCATAGTCCACAGATTTCTTGAGTTTGCCGAGGGCTTCATACACACTCTTTTCAAATTTACTCCTGAATTTCACGGTCTAGTCTCTCCAACTCTTTAATCTCTTCGTCATTAAAGACACCGACCCAGTGAGCACTAAAAATAGTACCCTCTACTTGCCCTATTAAATTAATATAACGTTTTAGCATGTCTTCATAATCAAAATCCGTCAATCGTAATCTCCGGGACGTTTGGTTCCTTGGCAACCTTAGTAAGGTATCGAGGACCAGTGCTGTAGGCAAATCCACGTAGCGGGGTTCCTTGATCTTTGTAGCACCTAAACTTGTGTGCACAGTAGGAACAACCAACAGGAAGTTTCATGTTACCGCTCTTACCGTCAGGTACAGGCTCGTAACAAGGCTTCGGTGGCTCGTCGTTCTCAAGAACCTCTTTCAGTTCTTCGATACGAGGGGCCGGTTCGTGGTGTTCGATGACAATAGGTTTCAGTTCGCTGACGCAGATGTCTCCTGCGACCTTGTCGAACGCTACCCAAGCTGCCGGTTTCTTAGGGGTCAACTCATGGGCGTACCCGGAGAGCTGGTAGACGTAACCAAAAGGATCGTCTTGTGTTACAGTGTCTTGCTCGAATTTTTTATATCCGTAAGGGCTTGCCGATTTGACGTCCACAACGACACCATCAATGATCGCATCAATGTGGCCCTTGACACCGTTGACTTCAACTTCCCTTTGCTCGTCTGTGACTTCATGTCCTGCCTCTTTAATAAGGAACAGCAGCATTTCTTCAATAAGTGCGCCGTACATAAACTTGAGGTACGTCTTAGGTAGCATAGCTTCCTTGGTCCCCTCTTCCGGGTGACCTTCGTACCACATCTGTCGGTTAGGTTTACCTAGTGCGGAGAAACGAAGAGGAGATCGGGCCTCCTGTTGCTTCTTCAAGCGGCTGCGGAACATTTCACGAACATTCTCACAGAACGCATCTAGGTTCTTTTCATCTACCTCGTGATCGACGTCAGGGTTGAACAAGTTGTAGACGTCAGTCGGTAGTGTTTCTAGCTTAGCCAATCTTTTCCCTCTTCTTCAATGAGCCTGACAACAGAAGTGTCAAGGTGTTCTCGGTTCTCGATGTACACGTAGTCAACACCTTCAATGTCGTGACTCTCAGGGAACTGTTCGAGAACTCGTGTGGCCTTCTCTCGGGCCTCGTCTTCACTCTCCGCCAGTACGTTAACAGAGACAGTGTCAAGCACCTCTCTACGTACCTCGGAAGTGAACCGATATTTATTCATTCGAGTTATCTCCGGTGGTTGGCGAGGGAGCAGGGATTTGAACCCTGACTAACGGTTTTGGAGACCGTCGTGCTACCGTTACACTACTCCGACCTTGGCCCCGAGGGCACACCTTTAGGGTGATACCTCGGGTAACTGGTGGGGTGGATTGTCATTCTTACTGTGGCGAACCCCGGTCTAAACCTCCACAGATCAGCCGGGTATTGGTCCCGCGTTTGACGAACTAATCAATCCCACGCTGTCGGTATCCACCCGGTCTACCTGTAAAACTGGACACCAGTAACGCTCACAGTGGCGCTCAATACTCATCCCGCGCTGGTGTACCCACGGGCGAGAAGCACAGAGATAGATAGCTCTCCGTGCCCGACGACTAGACCTTAGAAGGGGATGTCGTCGTCAAGGTCCTCAGGAGTGTCCTCCTTAACCTTGGTAGTCTTCTTAGGTGCAGCCTTAGCCTTCTTCGGCTTCGTCTCACCCTTCTCTGCATCCATAGCACCGAACTCGTCAGTCTCGTAACCTACGAGATCAGTAACTCGGACAGCAAGGACCCAGATACTCTTCTTCTTACCCTTACCCCAGTCTACGATCTTAAGCTTGAGGTCAGCCTTAGAGCCGTTACCGATAAGTCGGTCTTCCGGCCACTGTTCATTGTCCTCGTCGTAGATACGGATGGGGGCGTTCTTCTCACCTTCGTAGTTCAACTCAGGCTTACGGAGAACAAGGAAGCGACCCTTGTCAGGGTTCTTCGCGTCTTCCTTTTCTTTCAGTCGGTCGAGGAGGCCCTCTTCCTTAAGGAACTCAGTGTCCTCAGGTTCGAACTCCATCGTCCACTCTTTGGCAGTACCCTCGTAGTTGTTGGTGAGGGCACGTTCGCCTACGATCTTTGGCCAAAACAGGCGGCCACTTGCGAAAACTGTTTTCGATTCCATCTTATCTTTTCTCTTTTCAATTTTCTTTTGGTTTGCCCATCGACGGGCTTTAGCGTAAGGTGAGTAATAGTCTATTGGTCTTTCCCAGTAGAACTCACTCATGTCGTCGAAGTCTATGTAATCCATAATCTCCTTACCTTACACCACTAGTATAACACATTTTCAGAATTTGTCAAGCTTTATTTTATATTAAAATGTGCTAATTCTTTTAAAGCTTCTTTAGCCACTTGTTTGCTGGCTACACAGGTATCAGGATCAGCTACAATAACTGCAAAATACCCTCTACACCTTTTTAGTTGGTTGAAATATTCTCTTGAATCTTTTCTCCAGTCTAGTGTGTTTCTGCCCATGTCAATCCAATCTTACTTTCTGCGTCCAACGGGACGTTCATGTTAAGCTTACGCCCGCTTTCACGGATAGCTTCTTCTGCAATCGCAGCGTGAACGTAAACGTGTTCGGGGTCTACGTCGTACTGCCATTCATCGTGGATGTCTCCGACCTTCAAGCTGTCAAGCTGTTGCTGCCGAATCCACGCTTCAAGGATGCAAGCACCTAGAGCCATAACCCTAGCGCCACCACCTTGCAGCTTGTAGTTCAGTGCTGCGTGAGGAGACGGGCAGATAACCTGCGAACCGTCAACAAGACTAACCCTACCTTCGGCTTGCTCTCGTTTACACTGGTCCATCAAGTCACCGATACCGAGACGATCAAGGAACAGTTGCCTAATCTCTTCGCCTTCGGGGGATACCTCGTACTCGTTACCTCTCTTGTCTTTCCTGACAAACACTGGCAACCCAAGTTGTTTACCAATCTTAGGGGGACCAGCGCCGTACAGGATAGCGTAGATTAGTGTCTTAGCTTGCGGTCGGGTGATCCCTACAGTGTCTGCGTTGTACTGGTGGGGGTCACCTTCGACTACCTGCTTGGTGAAATCTGGACGATTAAGGTAGTGAGCAAGCATTCGTAGTTCGAGACCACTTGCATCAGTTCCGACAAGAAAACGTCCGGGTCGGGCAACCCACAAATCCCTAGACTCATAAGTCCAGAATCCATCTCGACCAAGGAGAAGCTCTCCGCTTTTGCTTTGACGCACAGCAGGGATATTCGCTGTGTTAGGTGCCTGATGTCTAAACCTAAGGGTATCCGCAACGAACAACTTACCGTGTATCTTTGAGTCATTCTCGTTCCATGCCTCCAGCCAAGTGTTAATCATGTTGGCACGACCGTTAACGCTCATCCAAGTGGCAATCAGTCGAACCTCGGGTACGTCCTTCTCTTCAAGGAACTCCTCAAGTGACGGGCTTAGTTTCCCTTTGTCGAACGGTTTCGGGTTACCGCCCCCGCCTTTCTTTGTTTTCGGCGTGAACTCTCGCGGCTCCCAACCGAGGGATACAAGCTTATCAATTCGCTGCATAGGCGATCCAAGGTTGAACTCAACATTTTCATACGCATCATACGTTCCGTCGTCGGATGGGACGACGTCGTATCGCTCAACATCGCGTTGATATATAGCTGTAAGGACGCCAGCTTTCGTGAACATATTTCTTTTTGCAACATGTACTCGCTCTGCTGGAAAGGCTTGTCGGATTTCGTCTTGTAGTTCATGTTCAATCTCTCTCAGTTCTTGGTACAACGCGAGAGCACGGGCACCGTCAAAATAGAACCCGTTCTTACGCTGCTGTTCGATGATCTCTGTCATCTTGTGCTGAATCCAGATGCTACGCTCGTCGAAGCTAAGCTTGTTGAGCGTCTTCATTAGACGGACAAACAACTTAGCCGTGATGTAAACATCCATGTGACAGTACTCTACCATTTCATCGGAGAGCTTGGAGAAGTCATCAAACTTAATCTTTGCGTGACCCATCCTCTCACCCCAAGCGTCAAGCGAGTGACCACCAGAGATACTAGGACTGTACAAAGTACTAAGCACAAGCGTGTCGATGCAGTTGCTGCTGTTCAGGTTTGTGTCAAAGAACTTGTTAAGGACGGGGGCGTCGAACTTGATGATGTTATGGCCAACATACACCGTGTCTTTTTCTCGCTCGGAGAACCACTGAGCGATAGCATCGTGGCCGATGCACGCCCCCTTTTCGTTAGTCCCTAAGTTCCTCCAACACATGCACCAAATCACGCTTGGAAGAAGGCTGTCACCTTCAATGTCAATTACGAATGTACGATCTGCTTTCTCGTTCCAATTCGTGTACATAATTTTTCTCCAGTTGTTGTTATTGTTTTAGGAGTTAGTAGGTGTTATTTACACTCAACCTCTTCAAGGTTGTACCAATGGTCGTCTGTACCTTGTCTGCCGCCACCTTGTTGCAGGTGGAGTAGGAAATCTACCGCACCCATAGGGTCCGAATAGTGTGCAGATTCATCCGTCATTTTGAAATGCTCTGCTAGTTTCTTTAGTGACGGTTTACCAGCAAACACAGCTACGAAGTACTCACCGTGTTGGTCGTATTCGTTATACTCCTCAGTGAGTACCCACACTTTAGTAGTCATATCTTACTCCTTCATGTCATCAAACTCGTGGCCCGTGTTGGTACCACCGTGTTCGTACTCATAAGCTAGGTCAGCCGACAACTCATCAAGACGTCCAGTAGTCTCGTTGTAGTGAAGCCAGCAAGCGGGACCAGTACGGCCATACTCACGGTTCTTCTCTACGGTAAGACGAGTGATATTACGACGCCATTCGTTGAGTTCTTTCTTGTCGCGTTCAAGACGGATGACAACGTTAGCCACTTGTTCCGGTCCTGCTGATCCGCGCACCTGACCTTGACGGTTGATGTGAATGACACAGAACACAGAAATGTCTAGGTTCATTGTCAGTGTCTTGATCTTCGTAGAAATTTCATCTAGCTGTTTTCGTTCATCACCTGATTGGTCTGACACAATGATAGAAAGGTGGTCAACCATGATGTACTTACAACCAAGCGCTGCCATGTGACGGATTTTGGCAAGAACAACATCAATGTCGTTGCTACCGAAGTGATCCCAGATGACAACTCGACTAGTGTTAATGACCTCGTCATAAGCCTTCTCCAGTTCTTCCTCTGTGCGTTCAACATCTGGGAAGTGGTAAGGTTTGTCGTTATGGATCGACATAAGACCAAGGGCAAGCTTACGTTTAGGCTCTTCAAGGTGAAGAAACCCTACACCGATGTCCTCTTTCATAAGGTCTTCGTTAAAAAGGAGCGAGTATTCGATCTCTTTCATCACACTTGTCTTACCAACACCAGTGTCAGCAGTCAGTAGGACAAGTTCACTAGTCCGAACACCGTAAGTCTTCTCGTTAAGGCCCTTCCAAGGGTACGGAACGGACCTCGGCTCGACGTACTTGAGTACTTCATCCCGTAGACGGGCGTCTGAGCCTAGCTGGATGCCATCTGGCATGTAAGTGGGGGCACGGTACCACTCGTCCACATAATCCTTTCCTTGGCCGTTCAGGAGGTACTCGTTGGCATCCTTGAACTTGGACAGTTTGAGAATCTTAACCTTGCCGGGGTCAAACAGGATGGCACACTCCTTAGCGGCCTTCTGTCCGGGGTCGTCGTTGTCGAAGTTGAAGATGATTGTGTCGAACGAGTTGAGGTACTCGAAATTATCAACCACTTCCTTCTTGGCACTGGACGCACTCATCACACCTACGTTGGGGTAACGAGAACCAGTAATCTGAAAGGCAGCCATCGCGTCGTAGAAGCCCTCGGTCACAGTGATCGAGCGCCCACCCTCAGGGAAAGAGTTCTGTCCGAAGAGTTTGGTACCGCTGATGGGTCCTTCGGTCTTGAACTTCTTGTCCTCGTAACGGACTTGGTTAGCTACGTGCTGGTTGTCTTGCGAGAACTTAGGGAAGACAGCCTCGATAGGGTTGTCGTCCTTCTGGCTCACAGACACTTGATACTTAGCCACACTGGTAGCGTCGATACCCCTCGACTTAATACCCGGCATCTTGATAGCGGGTAGAGGGATGATGTTAGTTGAACTTTTCTTTTCCACTTTAGCGACGCCTCCTTTATTGTTATAGTTCTTGTGGTAGTCGCAATCAAACCCGAAGCAATGTTCGTGGTCGTTGTAAATTCCTAGGTTGTCCTCACTACCACACTTTGGACAGGTGTCGTGACGGACGAATGTACTCATACAGTAGGCAGACCTCTCTCTTCAAGGATTTCGTTAAGTAGTTTAGGTCGGAAGTTGGTACGCTCGACGCAAGCACAGTAGTATCGTTCATCTTCTACTGTCTCTGTTAGGTCTTCGTACGTAGGATTACCTTTCTCCGTGTGTCCATCACGCCTTACCGCTCCATCATGGAGGTGGCCGTGAATGTTCAAACCCCACCGTTCAAGACTGTCAGGGTGAAGAGGTACGTGCGACATAACAAAACCCTTCCGTTGTACGTAGCCTCGAACGTCGTCAAAGACGTCGAAGTACTTACGCATCTTAGGGGGTTCGTGGTTACCCGGTACTAAGACTTTACGACCTTTCAATCGGGACACAGCGTCTCGCATTCGATTAGCGTTGAACGCCACGTCTCCGAGGATGTACACACGGTCTTGATCAGACACAAGTTCGTTGTACATAGAGATCAAGTCTTCCGTCATTTTACCTACATCATCCCAAGGACGAAGGGGGTCACCTTTGTAGTCCCTAAACTTGACGATGTTGGCGTGATAAAAGTGAGGGTCTGAATAGACCCAAACTTTGTAAGGTTTCTTACTCATCGACGACGAATCCAGTTAACAACGTCACGTCCCTGAGGTTGCGGGTCGGTCAACAGGAAGAAGGCCATCAGAAGACCCATAGCTGCGGCAGCAGGGATAGCTACAACCAGCCCTACGATAGTGTACAGAAGCTTGTTCATAAAGTTATTCATTTTCCGTTTCCTCTTTTGGTTTACGTGACAGCAACGAGTACATAGTGTTCATTGCGTTGGCGTAGTCGTTGTCTTCTTCGACGATAACAAACGAATCATCATCGTCAGGTCGGGCGAACCCGTCACTGAACGCAGTGTCGAATGCAATCTCAAGGCACTCGGTGCAAGGTTCGAAGTTGTTGATCTCTTTGTTCCACGAGATTTCCTTCTCGCTTAAGGCTTTGTCACAGATACTGCAACGCATCGCTCTATCCTTTATTTCTGTATCTTGTTCATTGGGCTGCTCTTTCAAGTATATTATACATTGGTTGTGCAACTTTGTCAAGGGTTTTTTAGTAACCCCTTGGAACTCCTCGGAGTTTAATACTGTGGCACTCAATGTTCTTGAGCTGGGTGGCTATGATCCTAGCGGTCAGAGGTTCTTTTGGTCCCGTAGTCCACAGGGAGGTACCTGTTGACCGTTTTTTGTAGGTGACTAACACCTTAAGCATCAGGCACTTTCCCTGTCATCAAGATAGTTTGGATGTCTTCCAGAGCCATTTCGTACCCCACCTGAAAATCACTGTCAGCGGGGTCGTTGTCGAACGTCTCAAGGGCGTTCCTTACGTAGTTACGCAAGGTGATGATACTCACTGGTACCATTTTTGTTACGTTGTCGGTCATGTTACCGTCCTCCGTGCCGGTGTTCGTGGTGTAGGTCGAGCAGCTTCTGTTCCTCAGGTGTCATGTTACTGAATACCTCCAAGGTTCCAAAGAGCGCGGATGTAAAGAGTCGCTTCAAATATTGAATACGATATGGCAACGACAAGTAGAGCGAGAGCACACCCCACTGTCCCGCTTCCGTTATTGTGCGACATTTTCAAAAAACTCCTTGTAGTCTGTGACTGTCGAACCTTCGAGGCCCGGAGCCGTGTTGATTTCCAAGACGTAAGCCTTGGCTTCACTCTCGTTCCAGATGACATCGACTGCGCCGAAGTCCAGATCGAGTTCCTTGAGCACGTCCTTGGCAACCTTAAGCACACTGGCCGGAGGGTTGACGTCAGAGCGAGCGTAGATGAACCCGTTGGCGTGGTTACGAACCTGCCAGTTGGGGTCCGGGTGTTCGAGACGGCGCTTCTTCTGCTGGACAGAGATAACACTGTACACTACTTCACCCTCCACTCCGATAGCCGTTGCAGTGCCGACACCGAAGTCAACCCAACGACGGCCTACGTGGACGCGGTACTCGTGCTTCTTCTTCACGTACTCCGTGTAGAGAGAGCAAGGCACGAGAGAACTGCGATCAGCAGCCATAACGATACCAGCACCGCTGTGTCCTTGTAGAATTTGGCGGCAAACCACAGGGAAAGCATCCTCGGGTATATCTTCTTGGCTAGTCCAGAAACGCGGGAGGTAGTCTTTACCCGCCAGCTTTTCAAAGAATGCTCGCTTATTCGTAGCTTGTGCAAGTCTCTCTCCGTTGTTGTTCAGGGTAGCCCGAGAAGCCTCGGTACTGTTACCCCAGTTAATGATAACGTCAGAAGACCGAGGAACAAACTTGCTGTCCTCGACCTTCAACACCTTCCCGTTAAGGGCGGTCGCAAGAGCTTTCGCCCCGCGACTACCCTGTTTGTACGGGAGTACTCGTACTCTTCGGTTTACCAAATGTCGTCTCCTTCGTGTTGCGGAACAGGAGTGGCGATGGCCTGTTGTGCTTCTTCAAGATACTGCATGTATTCGTTGAAGTTGGTAGGCTGCTCATTAAGAGTCGTCTTCTTCTTGATCCGCCTCCCAAACGGGTCCATCTTCACCTTTTCCGGGTTGAACTTACTCCAGTCCCGACAGTAGCAAAGGTCCTGAGCGAGGCGAATACCTTCGTACACAGAGGCCATAACCTGCTGGTGGTCGAACCCCGACCCCTGTACAATCGTGTTGGTGTGAGGGCCAAGCACGGTGTTAAGGTAGTCGAGAGGGCCAGCACCGGAGAAACCTTCGACAACCAGACGAGGGTCAGTGTAGTCTCCACTGATCTCGTAGATACGCTGCAAGATACTTACCCAAGTCTTGATAGTCTCGGGGTCGGTGGCACCTCGCAACGAGCGTACCTCAATCGAGCCGAACTTAGTCAACGAGTGACAGTTAAGACCAGCGTAGTGCATACCCTGAGAGGGTAGGTCCTTGCCGTCGCTTGCAATGAAGTCACGAATCTGGGCGACGATGTTCGTAGCGTCCTTGGAACGCAAACAGAACAGGTTGCCGACCCGGTGTTCACCACACCACTCAGTGAGGAGTTCCTCGACAGAGAAGTACAGAGCAAGGAAAGAGGTCAACCTGTTGAGGTGCCAGCCCTGTGCGTTCAAGTGGACGTGAACCGAGGTACGGTTGCTGTCGTCCAGCTTCGAACCGTAGTCCTTGAACATCTTCCACAGATCGTCGAGAGCCTTGTCAACCTCCGAGAACTTGATAGGTCGTGCCAAGATGTACTCAGCGTTGTCCTGTCCACGGAGAGAACCGTCAGGCGTGTACTTCCACTGCTTGGGAATGAGCTTCTCGTCTTTCTCGGTGCCGTAAGGGGAACCCTTCGGGAACTTGTTGCCTTCGACCTCGATCTCAAGGCCCACGTCACCCTTGGTAGTGCGGTGACCCATCATAGCACCAATGTTGTAGCTGGGTTCGTCCTTCTCAGCGGAACGCTTGAAGAAGTCGGACGGAATCGGTACTCTACTCATTCTCAGTTTCCTTCTTTCTTGTAGTTTATTTCTGAATCTCGATAGTTTCAAAGACACCCAGTTCATCGGTTACCTCTCGGCAGTGGCCGTAACCACGAGCCAGCACCAGTCGAGAGAGGTCGCCGTTGGGCATGAACCCTACCACGTCTTCCTTGTAAGCGAGGAACATCATGTCGAGAGGTCCCCGCAGGATTGCAAACTCGCGGTGGAAAGCCGCCGCATTATTTTTTGTTTTCGGATCGGTGAGGTGTTGCATAACCTCTTTGATACTCGGGTACTGGTTGGTGTAACACAGGTACGCGCTGTTGCTGGTGATGTTAACTCCGCCACCGCTCAAGGAGCCTCGCTTGGTTGCACTCCGTGCCGAAGCTACCAACTCAATCGGACGACAGGAGAACATCTGACTGGTCAGGCCCTGCTGGGTGTGCCGGGTAGGACCACGCCGCGTGTAGAAAACCTGTCCGGTCTTTTCGCAGTTGACCATACCCAACGGGAACGGTCGGTACTTGTTGAAGTGAGGCGAGTTGGCCATCTTCCGAACGATACCAGCGTCCTTGTTGCGTTCGAGCCACTTGTCCATCGCTTCACCGATACACGAAGTACCGGGTTCGTCGTCGTAGTACTCGTAAGGGATACCGTGAAGCCGGGTGTGCGTCAGCCCCCCTTTCTGGCCCAGTTTGTCCAGATAGATTCGGAAAATGCCATCAGCCTTGTGGTTCTCGATAGCAAGAACATAGTAAGGTTCACCGTCGTACATAACGACAGAGTGAAGAAGCCGCATCCGGGCTTCCTTGATGGTTTCGTAGAAATTCTTGTGATTTGCCATGTCAGATCGTCCTCAGCGGGAAAGGATAATTCATAAAGAGAGCTTTGTCTCTCTTACCGTTGTTGATGCTCTGCACCAACCTGTCGTTGAACTTGTACTGAGCCACGGTCGGGTTCTCAGCGTCTTCCGGCATGAAGTGGCTTGCCATCTGCGAGAGTGCAGTTTGCATCCGGTCCCACACCCAGCGGCGATACCGGGGTTCCATCACCCAGAAGTTACTAAGGACACGATACTCCGTACCGTAATCCTTGAACCGCATAGCACCAGCCTTGCCGTACAACTTACGACGAGTGTTGTCGCGGTCGATCTCGATGGACGGGGCACCGAGGTACCAGTCAAGTTGTTTCACCAGATCACAACAAGCCTGAATGTGGTCCTCGTCCGACAGGTCAGCACCTTCGGTCCACCCGAAGTGGATGTGACCAGCAGCCGTACGCATACGGGGGATGGCCTCGCCGTCGGGCGGCATGTTCATCGTGTTGGTCCACGCGTTGTAGTCCGGGGAGCACCCGAGTTCCTTGGCGTCATCGGGTACGTTGTCCCACACCTTCTCGCTGAAAGTCATACTGGGTGCAGCCATCAGGCTGTGACCGCGAGGAAGACGACGCTTGAGTTCGTCGAGTACGGTGAGGGTGTTGATTTCCCACTCCTTGTACGACTCTGCCGGTTCGATGTTGAACTCAGCGGCCATACCGTCACGCTGCAAAGCGCCACACTTCACCGGCTCGGGGTTGTCTTTCGTCCCTTCCAAGAAGGTAGGGCAAACACCCTCACCGTTCTCATCGACGACGAACAGTTCAGGGTCCGACCCGAACTTCATATCAGGGAATGCTGCTAGTGCCATAGTTTAGTTCTCCTTACTTTCTTGTTGACTGTCAAGCAGTCTTACGGTTGTCGTTACCGAAGTATTGTTCGTAACGTACGGGATCGGCAAAGACGATGTTCCGGTGGGCTTCACCGGAGCAACACTTCCCGACAAGTTGATCGGTACGCTCCCAGATGATTGTACCGAGATCGTCGTACAGCACGTCTCCTCCGCACCAACTGCATCCGTAGGCTGCAATATCACGGAAATCAGTTTCATCAATGTAACCACCAAAAGGCTTGTTACTATCACCACTAATCTCCGTAAGAGGAGGGGAGTTGTTACTGGAAAGGGTTGTACCCGTAGAGGAACTCGAGGTCTTGTTCGACTGAACGTTCCCCCCCTGAAAAGGGGCACCACCGACCGAAGTCGAGGAGTACGTGTACTTCTTGCCTTTAATCTCTTCGGTTCTCCAGTCGGGCGGAGCCTTCTTGCCCTTCTGCTTGAGTTCTTCGAGGTCGATGCTGTACAGGGTGTCGTTCTCGACAGGGAAGATCGAGTACTCGTCTTCGTCTGCCCACAATTCCCAAGGAGCCTTCGACGAATCGACTGCTGCTTGGATCATCCAACTCTCGGAGGCCCAGATAATCTTGGTCAACTCCTTGTTGTAGGCGTACCACAGCGGACGGTGCTGGTTCTTCAAGAAGAAAAGCTTCTTCTCGTGAGTGTCGAACCACGTCAGTGCCCACGCACCCTTCTGTGCCGTGTTACCTTCTTGGATCATTTCGATGGTGTCTTTCACACCAATCTCGTTGATCGCGTTGAAGATGGCGGCACTGTCAACATCAGTGGTGGAGTTCGTTTCTTTGTCGAGTTCGTTCCAGTCGCTCTGATGAAGAGTACCGTTGTGGGCACCCACGATGTCACCGAACTGGAAAGGGTGGGCGTTGAGGCCGTTCACCTTACCAATCGTTGCTGCTCGGTTATGTCCGAGGAACACCTGAGACTGGGCACCGTTGATACCTACGTCAAACCGCTTCATACCGAACAGATCGACAGGGTGGCTGGCGAGTTTCAGAATGTCGGCTTCACCGCTGTTGCGAAGCCAAGCTACGCCTGTACTGTCGGTTCCTCGGAAGTAATCAAAGACAAGGAGCCGCTTGAGAAGCGATTCGTCTTTGAACTCAAGGTCACCTGCTACACCTACTAGTCCACACATATTATGATTTCTCCGTTTTGAGTTCTTTGATCTTGGGTCGATTCTCAAGAATGTCCTTCTTGAGGCGGCGCACCCTGTCGCTCGTAAGCACGAGGTCCGGGTTCTCCACCAGAAGCTGCTTCATGGTTTCGAGCACCCAGTAACGATACTGAGTGTAACGACGATACTCCGGGTGCCCTTGGACACCGAAGAAACAGGCGTCACGATAGAAGAACGCTTCAATGTCGTCGTTCTTACCGTTAGCCATGACGGTCGGGGTGGTGTACCGACGAGTCGAGCGACCGTGGATGGTACCGAGAAGCGTCATGCCATCGTTCGGGCGAACCATCTGGTGGTGCACACTGGAGATCGACGGGATGATGCGGTTCTCTTCGACAAGCCACATACCGTGTTCCGAGTTGTGGTTGTCAACGTCCTGATAAAGCTTGCCGCCCATCATAACGTGACCGAACTGTGCACCCCGGCAGATGCCCATCATGGGTACACCGTTCTCGTAACAGTACTTCCACAGTTCACGGTCAGCCTTGTCTCGGGCGGGGTCGCACCGGGTACTGCTGTGAGGAAGTTCACCGTAAAGATGAGGCTGTACGTCTGCACCACCACCGAAGATCACGATGTCAGCGGTTTCAACACTCTCAGCCTTACGGCACTTACCACCGATCATCATCATTTCAGCGATAAGACGCTCTTCGACGGTGTTGTCGGCTGCGATGAAAACCTCAGCCCAAAGGTCGGGCCAGTCGGTGTGACTTCCTCGGCGTATCTGTACGACGTGAGGGTTTGCCGCCTTTTTGGGTTGGGGTTTGTTGTTCTTCTTGTTTCGCTTTGTCACGCTGTTCTCCGTATCTGCGTTCGTGTTGAGCCGTAAGTGCTACAGCCAGAAGATGAAGGTGCCGGAAAGCATCCTTGTCGTGGCCGAACCACCTACAGGCGTCAGCCTCGTAGAGCCTGTCTTCGAGGGTCATAGGCGGGGTGTACTTTGGTTGCGATTTTTTCCAGAAGCTCATTTCACACCCTGTCTCCTTTCTTTTGGGAGTTTGAGAAGCGGGTCAAGCCACCGACCCCCACTCAATCGTTCTTCACCTCACTCTAACGGTGGTCCGGTTTTTCACGCCTTACACTCGTTGTGTGCTCGACATCGCATGGGACGTTAAGAGGTATTACGACTGACAACCCAAAGGCAGTATGATTTATGATCGGTGACACATCTGCCACTCACATCTACAGGGACTAACACTTAATGTAGGGTTGATCGAGTGAGAGGACTTGAACCTCTCTTTACGGGTTACCACTACGTCGTGGCCAAACCCGCTTCTCACTTGTAACGGCGCTGTTAAGCAGCCGTGTTGGAAACCTTCTTGGCAACCGTACCAGAAGCGAAGGGGGCAGGTTTGGAGGCTGCCTTCTTCGGGGCGTCCGTGGACCGCTGGCTGGCAAGCTGCTGAGGTTCCTTGGAACGACGACCGGCAAGAGTAATCGGGATTCCCTTCTCTTCCAGCTCCTCGCGGCTGTAGAACACATCCTTCGGGAGGGTTTCCCAAAGTTTCGTGTGTACCTCAGCCTGATCGGAGGCCAGTTTTTCGGGTTCCGTGACGTGTTCCCACGCTTCGGGTACCACCCGGTCCATTTCAGTCCACGCGGCGGGAGGAGTGAACGGGTCTTTGATGCGGCCACTGGAAATGTTACGGAACAGGGCGAACAGGTAGTTCGGTTTCGGCGATGATTTACCCGTAAGGCTGCTGCCTGTGTACACCGAGTTGTCGATAGCACGAACAAACTCGAAACCCTCTTCCTTGAGAATCTTGAGCCACTTGTAGCCCACACTTCGCTTGTTCGTCACCTGCCACTCGGTCAGGATAGCGAAGAAGGCGTGGTTGGCCATGTCGTTGCCGTTGAAGGTTCCGTACCGGAGACGCTGGCGGAAGATTTCACCGTGGGTGAGGCCCGCAAACTTGGCCCCTTTACGACCCTTGGGGTCATTGGATGGGAACTGGACAGGGTTGCCACCGTCACCGCCTACCAGCTCGATGCTGGCTGGCTGGTCGGGATCGACCTTGAAGTTCTGGATGATGTCTGCTGCACAGCAGCCCCAGTAAGCACCGGGGATACTGCTACCAAATCGAAGAAATTCCATCTGTTTCTTACCTTTCCGTGTTGAACTTTAACTGACCAGTGTTGTCGAGAGGAAGCCCGAACTCAGGGTTAACACCTGAGCACCGGACTAAAAGTCCTGTGGACTTGAGGATGCTAATCACGTAATTTTGAGAGCTGTTGTTGTTTGCAACGTCCCTCACCCGCAATTCGACAGTACCGTCTGTCTCACTGAGGTAAAACTCCAGCTCTGGCGGTTTTTTCTCCGGCCCGGGTTTCGACGCAGGAGCACAGACCCGAGCGAATATCTTTGAGAACTTAATAATAAAGCCTTTCTTGTTGTTACGACAACAGAGCAACGAGGTTATCAAAAACCAAGGTTGCGCGATGACGATCGTGATACGGCAGGAAAATAGTGTTCCCGTTGTGGAAGTGGTCGATAGCCGTCTTGGTGCCGACCTTCTTGGTGAAGGTGTCAACCGTGTGGGTGAGGGCCGTGGCAATCTCGATACGACGACCTTTCACCTTGTAGGCGAAGGTAACACCGCGATGCTGTTCGTCTTCACGAACGTGGAAAATGTTTCCACCTTCCTTGCGAAATTCTTCGACCAGTTCGGTGTTGTCGATGGGGTCAGTTTTGACTTTCTTTTCGGTGGTAGTTTCAGTCATGTGGTTCTCCTTGCTTAACCGGATATATCTTGACATTCAGTAATGTCGAAGGTTGTGGTCGCTTCACCGTTGCTTAAAATCAAACTAAGGTTGGCGGAGTAGTACCCGTTGTTTTCCCCGTACCCCGGTACACTAACAGGATGTCCGTTGGTCGGTTTCAGACGGATACCGTAATCTTCTACCCTCTCGAAGAAAGATCCGTCAGACGAGAGGTCAAACTCTAGGCCGTCGAAGTCAGATAAAGACAGGTCCTTGAACGTGAGGTAGTGGTGTTCACAACAATCTGGTTCGTGGTCAGACGACAACTCCGAACCATCGTCGAACGTTAGCACGTCTTCACTGACGTTCGTTACTTTTGACGCCATAAAAAGTTCCTTTCATTTCATGCTGTTATCATTTTTTACTTGACAAATCTGAAAAACGTGGTATAATATCCTTAAGGAACACCGTCCCTAAAGATATACACTAAAGAGATCACGAAGAAGAGCGTCGAAAGGGGGCAGTCTTCTTCTTAACCCCCTCTTTCTTCATCCGTTCCTTGCACATCTGGTGATAGGCAGGGTCCATCCGAAGCTGGTAACAGACGACGTAGTTACCCGAGTTGCTGTTGTACCAGCGATTGACTCGTTCGAAACCTTCTGCTTCAAGGATCGGGAACCACTTGGTTTGGGGGTTCTTATGTTGGACCGGCGCTCCGGGCAGCTTTGAAACCTTTCCGTCCGCTCTCGCCTTGGCAGGCCCATCTGCCAGAGTTACCTGAACGATACCGTACGGGTAATTCTTTCGGAGTGCTTCCAGTTGGGCGTGAAACCGCTCTTTCATCGTCTGAGCCGGGAAACTCACCTTCACCGCATCCATGTTACGATAGCCGTGGTTACCCCCTACCTGCCCGCTTTCGTGAGCAGACACTCTGAAGTCCGGGTCATAAGAAAACCCGTACAGGTGCTTCAAACCGCAGCAGTTGCCACCGTCTGCAACAAGCCGTATCGTCATACTGTTTCTCCTTCGAGCGTAGCGAGGTGGGCGTTCGCACCTTTCTCCTCACCAGTGTGTTTGAGCCAGTCACCACCTTCAACGAGGTTGTCCTCGGGAGGCTCGCCGTTGTAAACGTAGATGATGTCGTCACCGTACTGCTGGCGGGTGTACAGCGACGTTTCAGGGGACTCTTCGTTGTACCCCTCGTAACGGTCGAGCGAAGAGAGGTGGGCGTCGTCCTTGACTTCGACACGCTCGGCGATGATCGTACCGTTTCCGGGGCGGATACCGGGGAACCACCCGAGGTTGAACATCTGGAAACCTTCAACTTTTACGGTTTCACCGAGGCCGGGGCGCAGGGTGCCGTACACCAGTGCTGTTCGTTTCGTCATCAGAACGTCACCTCCATCTTGTCACCCTCGTAGATGGGTTTAGCGTTAATGTACCGACCGAGGATACCTTCCAAAGTGGTGATCTGTCCTCCGTACTCACGACAGACACCTCCTTGGATAACCATAAGAGCGGTGCCATCCTCGTTTCTCATGAGCAGTCGGTCCCCATAGAGGACGGCCACCAGCTTACGTTCAGGTGGTTCGTAGCCTAACTTGTTGAATTTCATGGTGTTTACCTTCCTTAATTATCGGTGACAGGTAACGCAAGCCGTATGAAAGTGCGAGGAGTTTCTTCCTCGTACACCGGGCTTTCGTGGATGCAGTCAGGAGACAGTAAGTACCCCACGTCACCTTCGAGAGTGTGGGGGTCAGGGAGGGTTGCGTGAGACAGGTCACCGTCTTCTTTCGGTGTCACGTCGAACTCCCCTTCCCACGCTTTTGCCCCTCCTTCTGACGCAGCGATGATAACCGACATGCGTTCGAGAGGAACACCGTTGCAGTAGTGGTTCCACCCACCGCCACCACCACCCCACCGTTTAAGGTTAGGGTAGAAGCACCCGTCAACGTGAGGGTGCGGACGACGTTGAGTACCACCGGCAGGAACGTTCTTCTCATCCACGGTGAGGTACGCAGTACCTTTGAAAACTCCTGCCCTTTCGAGCAGTTTCTTCACAGGTTCCAAGTAATCCGACAAGAAGTCGGGCAAGGAAGGAGACGCAGCGTCAACCTCTTGCATGTAAACCTGCCTACCACCCGAAGGGCAAGGCAAGGCTACAGGGCAGAGAGGTTGGAACCAGCTTCTAAGCACGCTACCCCCCTAAACTGACCGCGACGGTCGAGAAAGTTGACGAGTGATCGTACCCGTAGGTCTGCCCACCGATGCACTTGATGTGCCCGTCCTTCATCGGGACGAGCGGGGTGGGTTCCGTCTTGCGGCGGATACGACCGAGAGAGATCAGACGATCACGTTCACGGCGGATTTGACTGCGACGAACACGGTTTTCAGCAGCGTTCCACGCCTCGTCGATGAGGCCGTCGTCGGAGATTTCCTTCATGGTCTTGCGGGGCATATCAGTTCTCTTCCTTCTTCTTCGGGAAAGGCCAGCGAGCGAGGCCGACCGGCTTGCCGTTGTCGTCGCGAGGGGCTTTGGACACCACGTCACCTGTCGGTGAAACGATGTCACCGTCGCGGTCGCGGTAGTACCCCTGATTCTTCATGGCCTGCTTCTGGATGCGGCGGAGAAGACTGCTCATGCGATGCGCCCCTTGTCCACGTTCCGCGAGCCGAGAACACCCGTCGGGATGATACGACCCTTGTACAGAACCGGCGGCAGCGCCGTGTCACCGAACATCGAACGCATCTGGTTCTGGGTGTGCTTGAGGTCTTCCGGGGTTACCGGGCGGCGACCCCTACGTTCGTTCGATTCAAGAACAACAGTACTCATGGTATTTACCTTCGTAAGTGGCTGTAAAACAAGGACAAACTCACCCTCAACAGCCGGTAAGGGAGATTTGTAACTGGGGCTTACTTGAAGAAATATACGTACCCGGCGAACAGAACAGCCGTGGAGACAAACCTAACAAGCAAGTTCTTCTTGGTCATTGTCCGAGAAATGTGATCGCTTGGTAGGTTCTTCCACATAGGTCACTCCCGTTTGTACGCTTCCCTGCCACGCGCTGCCATGCGCTCCGTTTCACGCACGAACTTCTCGATCTTCCACAGCGTGTCGCCGAGTATGTACAGCACGACGAGCAGGCTCACGGCGAAGACGATGATTGCGAGGGTTTCATGCACCGTAGGCATTGTTGATCACTCCAAAAGCTGCGAGGACGAGGAGGACGACGACGACCATCGTGGCTTCGATCTTCACGTCTTCGTTTGGGTCGAGTAGCATGGCATTTCTCCTTTGTTTTCAACCTGTTGCGGGATTCCATCCAACCGGAACACGAGGAGGAAGATCGACACCGCAGATAGCAGCATCAACAGAAAGAACGTAATGTCTCGGTCATGCCTGTTCATTTTTAACTCCTTTTCAGGTTGACGGAAGTAACGGGTCCGGTACGTCGTTGCTTACCCCTATTATTTCGTCGGGGCTTAGACACCCTTCTCCTGAAACCCGTTACCGTGTCTCCCCGTTAGAAGGGGAAAACGAGTTACTTCTTGGAACGCTGCTGAATCTTCTTCTGACGTTCGCGGAAGAGGGCTTCACGCTTGGCCAGCGTCGAGGCTTCCTTCTTCTTGTAGATCGGGGCGGCACGCTTGCCGAAAATCTGGTCGAGGTTGCCGTTCTTGTACTGCTTCCGGCGGCGACGTGCGGTGCGAGCGACACTCATGTTCATTCTCCGTTGTTGAAAGGGTTCGTTGCAACGATGCTCTCACAGAACGGGAAAGCATCTTCTTCGTAGGCGTAGAGAGGCTGGGAGGTATCCCCAACACCCTCACACCCGTGTCCTACAAGCGTAGGAAACTCAGGTTCACTGTGGTCGTGAATGTCAGAAGTCCAGACGAAGGCGACATAGAACAGGACGCAGAGCATGACGAAAAACAGGGTGTACTCGATGACGTAGCTGTGCTTCACTGTTCGTCTCCTGCGCTAAGCCTTTGTATAAACACATGGGAAAGGGCGACACCTGTTAAAGTGCCACCCTCTCGTGATGTGCTTACGTCACGCCACTGTAGTGACGCTGTTACGCGGCGGCCTTGGCCTTGGCGCGAGCCTTCTTTGGCGTTTCAGCCTTCGGGGCCGGCGTGTCGTCGTTCTCCGGCTTGACGCGGGTGAACTTCAACGTCGTCAGCTTCGCGGACATCGCTTCCGCCGACGCGAGGTCAGTTTCTGCGATCTTTCCGTCTTCGGCCATCTTGTGGATGCGCTTGCCGAGCTGTTCGACCATACGCATCAGGTCCTCGAACGTCTTCGCTTCTTCGGGCGGACGTTCCTTCTGGAACTCCCAGAACGGCGTCGAGGCCGCACCTTCGAGGTTCCACTGGCCGGGCTTGTCAGCCGGTGCCAGCTTCTTGTAGTCGAGATTGAACCCGACCGAATCGCCGCTTTCGCGGAGGACGATGGTAATAGGCGTGAAGGCGCTTGCCCACGCGACCATCTGTTCTGCCCACGACGACGGCATTGCGCGACACAGCTTGGTGAAGCGGGTACAGTCGCCCGAACCCTGACAGTCGTTGGAGACAGCTTCCGGCGCACAGTGATACAGCATCATCATGGCGATGTTGTGTGCGTGCTGCCTAAGAGCGTCACGCGACTGCACGAAGGTTGCAATTTCCCCGTCGATCTGGCGAAGGGTAATGCGGTTGGTTTTCCGAGTCTTAGTCATTTTCGGTTCTCCGTATTGGTATTGTGATGACCTAGCAAAGACCTTGCTAGGGGAGAACCTACGCACCGCGACTAGGGTTAGAGGATACGCGAACGCGCGATTTCACGGGTCAGCCGATAAGCCTCCGTGATGTTTCCGACCATGACAGTTTCACTGTCGGCAGTCTTCGCCTTTTTCAAGGCGGCGATTGCATCGTTGATCTTTTCCACCTCCAAACGGGAGGCAGCGCGAGGAGCCAGCTTGCTACGGCCACTCCCCACTTGCAAGTTAGGGTTGATTTTCTGGTGTGTGCAACGGTTTCCCATAGACAATTCCTTCCAAGGGTTGTCGCCGCACGTAGGTTCACCACTAGCAAGGCGGCCAAAGGCTCACTAGGCGGCCCGCTTTCGCAGGCTCACCCCTTAAGCGTATCCGGCGTATCCTGCCGAGTACAAGGATTGTTCTATTGAGTAGTCAATCAACCCGTGTTGACGGGCGAAGCGATTGGCCATCTCTCTATCGGGGAAAGGCATCCGGCGTTCACTGCTGTCAGTTACGATAGCGTAAACGTTAGGAGCAACCTTGACGTTGATGAAATAGATGTAGTGCACAGTTAAAGCCCTCTAAGTTGTTGCGCCTAGAGAGCCTTCGACCACACTTGCTAAGTGTTTCTTGTTTCGGGGGAATTGCCGCGTCCGCAACAAAGGCTGCCCGAAGGCTCCCCCTAGCCTAGCTTGATTTCAGGGAGCACGGTCCCCTAGCTAGGCGTCAAAATCCGGTTGACGGGTTTGTCAAACCCTACTGATAGCCCTTGCTAGACCCGTCACGTTACCGCCGACCTAGTTATGCGTCCCCGCACCACACCCTACTTATGTTTCGAGTGTGTTACTGGCACAAGGCGCACCACGCTTGCTATCCCGTAGCTTCCCCTAGCTAGACGCTCGCACCCTAGGCGTTACCCTAGAATCGTCCAGTATCCCGCGACACACCGCAAGCGGCTAGCATCCGAGTACCTTAAGCGCCACCTAAAGCAAGGGGCTATGAACACGAAAGACTAGGCAAGCCCGTTTGGGTGTCCCGCTTTCGATGACCCCCTTAGACACCATTCCCGCCCCCTTGTCAATCACTGTTTGTTGCGTATTTCCGTGGTTCTGTGGAACATTCTTGCGTGATCGCCCCCCTTTCGTGAAACATTCTTTCGTTGTGCTGGGTTTGTTCTAGTCATTTTGAAACATTGTTGCGTGAAGGGCATGTTTGAACGGTTCATCGCTAATCTAGCACGGTTCATCGCACGTTTGTTCCGCTGTTCTCGTTGTGTTCCTCTTTTGATCCCCGGGGGTGCCCCCTTGCCTTTTGTTCCCGGTTTGTTCTTTGGTGAAGGGGGGGTGGATGGAACGCCCGCGCGTATGGGAGGGTTTGGAGGCCCACTCTTGGATTTTATAAAAAATTCACTGTAGAGCATAAGGTCGCATGACCGTTTGTACGTCAGTGCTCTTCTAAGACCCCTAGGATTGATTTTGTGGGGTGTTAGGGTATGTGGGTACCAGACGGCCCCCTTGATGCAAAGGATGACCCCTTAGAATCCATTCTAGTAGTAAAAGAACAATCAAAGAGAAGGGACCTCCCGCGCTTTGCCGGTCGGCCCTGCCCCAAGCTGGACCCCTTCCCTAAACATTCTTTAATAAACTCTTTAGTATTTATCTTCTTTATTCTAATCTTCTTATATAACATTCTTTAAAGAGAGATATTATATACTAGAATCACTAAAATGTCAAGTCTTTTTTCGTTATCCATCTTTTTTGTTGTTAATGTACGATTTTGCTTGACAAACTTGGTTGATTATGTTATAATATGGGTATAGACGAAAAAGGATTATTCATTTTATGTCATTTACAGCTATCGAAGCAAACAAGCTTCTAGACGAAGAAAAGATTACGAAGACTGAGATTGAAGCTCTTGTGTCGCTCCGTTCTGGCGGTATCGCTAAGGACGTCGAGGACAGTGAAGAGTTCCAGAGCCTCAAGGCTATGGGGCTTGTCCAGCTCATTCCTCTGTCGCACCCCCGGTCAACTCTGTCGATTCCGGCTTACGTCCCCAGCGAGGCTGGTGTGACGATGCTGAACGAGATTGACAAACGTTACCGTCGCAATTCGGACAAGTCGGTCCGAGCTTGGGCCAACGCACCGGAAGGTGTGAAGGAAAAAACCGTACGGACGCCCATCGACAAGGACACTCCTGTCGCGGTGGCCGAGGCTTCAACCAAGAAGAAAGCTCGTAAGATCGTCAACGAAAAGAAAGATGACTAATCACACACACAACGGAGTAACTAACTTTGGCTTACCTCAAAAAGGGTCAAGAACCGCCTAAATCTGGAAAGGGTTCTAAACTCTCTGCCAAGATGCGAGCGTTTGTTGATGAGTTCATGGTAACCAAGAACGCCTCCGAGGCTTGCATCAAAGCAGGCTACAAAACAAAGAACCCGACGAGGATGGGCACCGAACTCATGAACCATCCTCTCGTCGCGGCTGAGATCGAAAAGCGAATGCAAGAACGTTCCGACAAAGCTGAACTTCGAGCAGACTACCTTATCAACAAATTAGTCGAGATCATCGACGACCCCGAAGAGCGAACTGCTGACACGCTTCGAGCAATCGAGCTAGCAGGTAAGACTCTCGCACTCTGGCGTGAACGTCAGGAAATTACTGGTGCAGACGGCGGTGCCGTAGAACTCGAACAGAAAAAGATTGAAGAAGATGCAGCAGATTTCACCCGCCAGCTATCTCGCCTCGCTAAGCGAGCCGGAGAAGGAGAAGTGGTTAAATTCCCTGACCCCGGAAGCGAGAGCACAACTTAAGTGGAACTGGGAGTTCTGGGCACGACCCAACCAGCTACCGCCTGAGGGTGAGTGGAACAGTTGGATCGTCCTCGCGGGCCGTGGCTTCGGTAAAACCCGTATGGGTTCGGAGTGGGTTCGCAAACTCGCTAAAGAGAATCCGGGTTGCCGTATCGCCCTAGTGGCTGAGACTGCGGCTGACGCCCGTGACGTTATGATTAAAGGTGACTCGGGACTGCTTAACGTAGACCCCGAACTCGACGACGACTGTTGGTCGCCTACTAATCGCTGCCTTACGTGGCCGAATGGCTCGAAGGCTTTTACTTACAACGGTACGACGCCTGACCAGCTTCGCGGACCTCAGCACCACTTCGGGTGGGTTGACGAGCTTGCGAAGTTTGAGTACATGCAAGATGCTTGGGACCAGCTCCAGTTTGGTCTTCGTCTTGGTGAACACCCTCAGGTGCTTGTTACCACCACGCCTAGGCCGCTGCCCCTGATTAAGAAGCTGGTAGCTGACCCTGACTCTGTTGTAACCCGTGGGTCCACTTTGGACAACGCAGGTAACCTAGCAAAGAACACGGTCAAGCAGCTTTACGATAGGTACAGTAACACTCGTCTGGGTAGGCAGGAGCTTGAAGGTGAAATCCTTGGTGACATTCCCGGTGCACTGTGGTCCCGGACCCAGATTGATGAGTCCCGCGTTAAAGAAGCACCAGAAGACCTCGAACGTGTACTGGTTGCTGTCGATCCGGCGACCTCTTCCGAAGAGCGTTCGGACGAGAACGGAATTGTCGTTGTCGGACTGGCTCGTGACGAGGATGGCTATGCTAGAGGATATGTCCTAGAGGATGCCTCGCTTAAAGGCACGCCTGAGGACTGGGCCAAGAAGGCTGTTAGCCTTTACCGCAAGTGGTCGGCTGACAAGATTGTCGCCGAAAAGAACCAAGGCGGTGAAATGGTCTCGTCTGTCATTAAGGCTCAAGATCGCTCGGTGCCGGTCAAGCTTGTTCACGCAAGCCGAGGCAAAGTAATCCGAGCAGAACCTATCTCCGCACTGTACGAACAGAGTCGAGTACACCACGTCGGGATGTTCCCTAAGTTGGAAGATCAGATGTGCGAGTTCAGTATCGACAACGTACGTAACAGTTCGACAGGTTCGCCTGACCGAGTTGACGCTCTGGTGTGGGGCCTAACAGAAATTTTCGACAAGATCGCAGGACGACGTAGGATTACTACTAACTCCTCGCGCAACAACTCAACGGTGACGGTACCCGGTGGAGGTTACAACCCCTCTCGGTACTCGGACACTACCAACCCTAATGGATGGATGGCCGGATAACGGATATGTACAAAGAAGACGAAGAGAAGAAGGACCGCTCGGAAGCTAAACAGTTCGACGGTATGACCATTGACACTCTGTCTGTAGAAGGCCGCGCTGACGAGGACTACGTACCCGAGGGGTTCGAGTCTAAGGAGCTGTTCCTACAGGACATGCGTGAGAACTTCCAAGCCGACATCGACTACGATCAGGCTAACAGAGACGCCGCGATTGAAGACAAGAAGTTTGCTGCTGGTGAACAGTGGGACCCGATTGTCCTTGAACAGCGGCAAGGTCTTCCTTGTCTTGTCATCAACAACATTCCCCAGTTTACCGCACAGCTTGTGGGTGACTGGCGTGAAAGCCGTAAGGCTGTTAAAGTTGTTCCGAGTACGGACGAAGACACAGATGTTGCAAGCATTCGGGGTGACCTGATTCGCAACATTGAAATGCAAAGTCGCGCTGACCGCGTGTACGACAGTGCTTTTGAAAGCCTCGTACAGTGTGGTGACGGTGCGTTTCGTGTTTCTGTTGAGTACGCTCGTGATGACGTGTTCGATCAGGACCTGTTCATCCGACCTATTGAAGACGCACTAAGCGTCGTTTGGGATCGGTTCTCTATGGACCCCACTGGCCGAGACGCCAAGCGGGTGTACGTTAACGACCGTATTCCAAAGAAAGAGTACAACCGGAAGTACGGCGACGTCTCTCCCGGTGCTCTTGAAACTGACAACCTAAACAACACGACTTGGTGCGATGATGAGTCCTACCAAGTCACCGAGTACTGGCGGCTTATTCAGCGTCAGCGCTTGGTTGGCCTTTTCCCTAACGGAAAGGTCTTTGAACTAGAAGATGACAATCTCGAAGAGATCGTTGCTGCTAACGGTTACCCCGTAAAGACGCGTCTGACTTGGTGTTCTTACGCCCAGATGCACCTTTGCACAGGGTTCGACATTCTGGCTGGTCCTTACGAGTACCGCCTGAACCGTCTGCCTATTATCCGTATGAGCGGTCGAGTTACCAACGTCGGTAACCGCCGTATTCGCTACGGTATGGTACGGTTTATGAAGGATGCTGCTCGACTTAAGAACTTCTGGCGTTCTGTGGCTGCTGAACAGCTCGGCTACGCTCCGAAGGCTAAGTGGATGGCAACTCAAGAAGCTGTCGAAGGACGTGAAGACGACCTCCGTAAAGCTCACGTATCGCGTGACCCCCTGCTGGTCTTCAACGACGAAGCAGAGTTCGGTCGCAACGTACAGCGTGTCGATCCTCCGGGTATCGAAGCAGCTCTGCTAAGTGAAGCACAGACGAACGCTCAGGACATGAAAGATGTCACGGGTATTCACGACGCCTCACTGGGCATTCGTTCCAATGAAACCAGCGGTCGGGCCATCATGGCTCGTCAGCGTGAGGGTGACGTTGCGAACCTTACCTTCCACGACAACGCTAACGCGGCTGTTCTGGAATGTGGGGACGTAGCTAACCAACTCATCCCGCAGGTTTACGACGGTACTCGTGTGATCCGCACTGTCGGTGAAGACGAAGCTGTCAAGTTTGTAAAACTCAACGATCCAATGGACCCCAACGCAGTTGATCTGTCAGTGGGTATGTTTGATGTTGCGTTGAGTACCGGCACTTCCTACACCACCCGGCGTGTTGAGGCTGCTCAGGCTATGATGGATGCTATCCAAGTCTGGCCCGACCTCATGGGTGTTGCTGGTGACCTTGTTGCTAAGGCACAAGATTGGCCGGGTGCTGACAAGCTTGCGGAACGACTCAAGAAAACTATTCCTCCGCACTTCCTTGATGAAGGTGAAGAGGGTGGTGGTCTTGGTGTTACGCCCGAGCAGCTCTCTCAGATGCAAGAACAGCTCCAGAAACTCCAGATGGAAAACCAAGAGTACAAACTCAAGGAACACAACAAGGAGCGTGAGCTGGAGATTGACGCTTACAATGCTGAAACTCAGCGTATCCGCGCTCTGGGCGATCACGAAGTTGACGCCAACAAGTTGAGCATGGATTACTTGAAAACTGTTATCGAGGGTGCTAAAACCCTTGACGACCAAGACATTCGTCGCGATGAGATTACCGATAAAATGGAACTCATGCGGACGAAACAAAACTCGACACCAGCAGCTACTAACAGTGGCACCCAAGCTGCCGGATAAATGTCGCAATTAATGGGCGCACGAACGGTTAAAGGACCGACAAACCTTAACTATGAGTACTGAAAACAACAACGTTGAAACTAACGACGTCAACCTCGACGATTTCGCAGTAGAACTCTTTGGCGGGAGCGAAGCTGCACCTGACAACGCCAAGTCGGAAGAAGTGGAAGAGGAAGATACGGAAGTAAGCAACGCACCTCAAGACGATGATACTCATTCTGAGGGTTCGGAAGATGAACCCAATTCCGAGGATAACGATGACCTCGCAACAGAAGAAGACGAAAGTGACGAAGGAACCCGTGACGAGTCGGATGACGACGAAGACGGTAAGCCTAAGAAAACTCGTTTTCAGAAACGCATCGACGAGCTGACTGCTAAGGCACGAGAAGCGGAACGTGAGAAGGAAGCCACTGAGGTTGCCCTTAAGGCCCGTATCGAAGCACTAGAAGCTAAGCTCGGACAGGACGAAAAGCCAGAAGACAAGAGTCAGAAGGCAGACGAACTGGTAGAACCTAAACCTACCGACAAGACCGAAGACGGTGAAGATAAATACCCTCTCGGTGATTACGACCCCCAGTATCTTAAGGACCTCGCAGACTACTCTTTCGAGAAGAAGTTTGCAGCTCTCGAAACCTCTAAGGCGGAAAAAGAGCAGGAGCGAATTAAGAAGGAGCAAGACATCAAGGCGGAAGCCGAGAAGCAAGCTCTACAGGAGTCGTGGACGGAAAAGCTTGCACCCGCACAGGAGCGTTACCCTGACTTCCACGAGAAAGGCGAAGCACTAGTTTCGACCTTCGACGGAATTGACGCAAGTTACGGTGAATACCTTTCGACTGCACTTATGGCACTGGACAATGGCCCGGACGTTCTGTACTACCTTGCCTCGAACCCTGACGAAGCTCAGTCTATTGTTGAAAGTGGCCCGATGAAGGCTACCGTTGCAATGGGCCGGATTGACTCGATGTTCGCTGCAAAGGAGGAAGCTAAAAAGAGCGCTCCTCGTAAGGTTAGTAAAGCCCCCAGCCCGCCTCCGGCCAACAAAGGCTCAAGCGTAGCTAAAGGCTCTATTAATCCTAGCGATGGGGACGTTGACCTTGATGCCCTCGCGCGTGAACTCGCGAAGGGAGGGTATTAATAACTCATAAGTACAAAGGATAGTCTATAATGGCTACAGTAACTGTCGATCAAGCGAAGCTTGTCCTTAATTCGTTTGCTGCGATTTTCCAGAATAACCTAATCTCTAAGGACTTGGTCACTTGGCGTAAGTTTGACGGCGAAATGAACGACCGTAATGGTCTGACTGTCGTCGAGCAGGTAACGCCTGACTACACCACCACGTTCACCGATTCGGCGGTCAATGACCTGTCGGCTGGTGTGCAGGATACCACGTTCGGTTCGGAACAGTTCCAGCTCAAGAACGTGATCGGTTCGAGCATGGGTTGGGGCGACTTCGTCAAAATCCGTGACATCGGTGCCGCTCGCGAGTCGGAAGCTCTTAAGGCTGCTGCGCTCCGTCTGGCTCACGACATTGATGCCTACATCCTCGGTTTCGCTGCTAACGCTTCGAACAACTGGCTGGGTGATGGTAACAGTGCCGTATCTCAGTGGGATGACATCGCAGGTGGTTATACCCGCCTGAAAGAAGAAGGTGTAGATAGCATGGACATGCGTGCCGTGCTGACCTACGGCGATAAGCAGGCCCTTGGTCGCGACATCGTCGAAACGAACACGACTGGTAACCTTGAAGGTATGGGTATCTATCGTGAAGGCTTTAACGGCTCGGTTGCAGGTTTTAACACCCTGTTTACCCAGCAGCTTCCGGCCCTCACTACGGGTACTCGTGTTGCTACCGGCACCTCGGTAACGAACTACGGTGCTGGTGACCCTGAGAACGACTACGAAGACGTTGCAATCAGCGGCGCTCCGGGTCAGTTCAAGTCGGGCCTCATTAACTTTGATGGTCAGACGGGTGCAGTCACGGTTGTGGACGGTGAAACGTTCACTATCGAAGGTGTGTACGCGTACGATAATCGTGCGAAGAAGCAGCTTGACCACCTCCAAGAGTTCCGTGTAATCGGTAATCACACTGCTGCGGCTGGTGTCTTCACCAACGTCCGGTACTTCCCCGCGATTATCGTGGATGGTCCGTATCAGACGGTTGTTAACACCAACGGTGGTTGGGATGGTCTGGCAATTACCCACAAGGGTGCTGCCTCGACCGCTCTGCATCCGCGTTTCCTCGCGGACAAGAGTTCGATTATCGTGAATACGGCTGACCTCATCATGCCCGCAACTGGTACTGCTCAGCGTAAGAGCCTCTCGAAGGTTCCCGTGAGCGTCCGCATGTGGCAGGATTCGGTCTTCGCAACTGGTGAACACCGTGTTCGCTTTGACGTGGCTCTCCAGCCGAACGTCACGGCAGACGGTCGCCGTCGCATCGTCCGTATCAACGGTTCGTAATAACTACTAACTAAAGAAGGGTCGGAGTGGAGCTTATCTGCTCCGACCTTTTCTTTTATCTCTCAAAGGATTCTAACAGATGTCTTACATCGAACGCTATTCTCCGGTAATTTGTGCTGCTAACTCTACTACCCCGTTTAGCGGGTCGAGCGTAGGCAACTTTATCTGTACCGCAGCAGGAACTATTACCCTAGTCGCCAATCAGGCAGACGGTAAACCTGAAACTACGCTACTCGACACCTTTGCTGTTTCAGCAGGTGACATCCTTGAACTGAGAATGTTCATCGGTAAGAACGGAGGCTACCTAACGACTGCTTCCAGTGGTGCTGGCGTACTCGGTACTTCGTAATCTCCAAACACAGGCGAACTAAAACATGACTACGGTTTCTCAAATTATCACTGACGCTTACAGACAGGGAAACCTTATTGCTAGAGGGACCTCTCCGACCACGGCAGAACAAACCGAAGGTCTAAGGTACCTCAGTCGTATTGTAAAGTCAGTGTTTGGCAACGAGGCTGGTGAAGACCTAAACCCTTTCCCGATTGGTCGAAAAGACATCAATCGTCCGCAAGGGTATCCTTGGTACAACGACGTCCCTGACAATGACTGGTACGTCCCCAAGAACCTTCGTCTTATGCTCAACCTCGAAGACTCGGTCACTCTTTATTTGCACCCTGTCCCGGATGACGGGTCGCGGTTTGCTGTAAAGGACGTGGCTGGTAACCTTTCAACTTACAACGTTACAGTGTACGGTAACGGTCGGAACATTGACGGTGCCTCGTCTGTCGTGCTTAACACGGATGGCGAAGCCGGTGAGTGGTTCTACCGAGAAGACACTGGTAACTGGCAGAAATACGCCCCGATGGCGGTAGACGACGAGTTCCCGTTCCCGGAGGAGTTTGATGACTTCTTCATTACGATGCTCGCTATTCGTCTCAACCCGTCTTACGGTGTTGCTCTTGATGGTCAGTCCAACGCTACACTAGCACGGTCTAAACGACAGCTTGTTGCTAGGTATCGTCAAATCATCCCCACTCCTTCCGAGCTTGCTTTGCTTCGGATGACTAAAATGTCTGATGACAGGCAGCAGTGGTTGGACTCGTACCATTACCTTAACCCGAACACTGCGTTCGACAGCGGATGGCCTTACTAACAATGGTAGATATTCCCTTCTTCGGTACGGACTACAGCCGTCAGGTTGCTCAAGAGCCGTACGTTCAGATGTACAACAGGTACGCTGAGAAAAACCCGGCTCTGAACGACTCAATGGTTTCAGTCATTTCTCGCCCTGCGATGAAAAAGTGTGCCGAGGTTGGGTCTGGCCCAATTCGTAAAGTGTTCAGCTCTCCCGGTGTTTTCGACGGTGACGCGTTCATCGTCTCTGGTACCGACCTTCACAGGCTCGACAGAGAAACACTAGAGTCTACGCTTATTGGTACGATCAGTACTCTTGACGTCGGTGACGTGAGTATGGCTACGACTGCTCCTATTGGAGAGGTCCCTGCTTACCTTTACATCGCAGAGGGTTCGGTTCTCTGGGTGTACACTGACAACAGCCCTTCTCGTGGTAGGCTACAGTTTACTGGGCCTCTTACTAACGGAGAACAGGTGCGTATCGGTGACGTCTACTACCAGTTCACTACTGGTTCGGTTGACAGTGGTACTCCTGACGGTTCGTCCGGTAACCCGTGGTTGATTAACATGAACGTAACCCTTGTGGAGTCGATTGAAAACCTCTACGTAGCGATTGACGCTAACGGTGTAGAAGGCTCTGACTACAGTACGGGACTTACTGCTCACCCTACGGTCCAACCTACAGGCTTCAACGCTACCGAGTTGTCGGTGGAGTCCAAGCTTGCTGGTGGCTTAGGTAACACGACCACGACTACTGAGACTGGTTCGAACATGGCTTGGGATGACGCTACACTCACTGACGGTGGGTCGGCCAGCATCCGACAGGTTTACTTGCCTGACGATCTTGGTGCTGTCTCTGTGGCTCACATCAACTCTTACATCATCGTGATCCCTCAGCAGAACGACGACAACAAAGGTCAGTTCTACTGGATTGATCCCGGTGAGAACACTGTTGATCCGTTGAACTTTGCTACAGCTGAACGTAACCCTGACGGACTTCATCAGGTTGTTGTCTTCGGTGACCTGTTCTGGCTCCTTGGTGAGAACACTACTGAGCCTTGGCAAACGACTGGTGACGTAAATTCCCCCATGCAGCGGTACAGAGGTATCCTCTTTGACCGTGGTTCTTGGGAAGGTACGGCTGTTCAGGTAAAAGACAGTCTGATCGTTGTTGATGAAGACGGTGGCGTCTTTCAAATTCAAGGTGGTCAGAAACGTATTTCACGGCCAGACATTGAAGAACGAATTAGGCGAGCTAAAGAAAATGAAAAAGCCCGCACCAACATGTAAAGGAATTTAACGTCATGCTACTTCACGCAGACAACTTTGATTACTATGGGAGCGACTCTGCTTTCCTTGACGACGGTGTGTATGCATCCACCTACGGCGCGACCATCATAAACGACCCTGACGGCGTTTCCGTCGGCAAAGTCCTGAGCCTTCGGTTCAGCGGCAACGAACGAGGTATTCGCTGGGTGCTCCCTGCGGCTAACGCCACGGTCGGCGTGGCAGCGCGGTTCTACCTAGAGCAGATTCCGGCCAGCGATGATGACCGACCAACCATCATCCAGTTCCGGGACGGATCGAATGATCGCATTCTCGGTATCCGGGTTACCCCGACCGGCGCTCTTGAGGCTATCGACAGCGGCAGCGTTGTGGTTGGTGCAACTACTGGACCTGTTCTTACCCCTGAGGCTTGGTGGCACATTGAAGCTAAGTTCAACGCGGGTACCGGAGACATTGAAGTAAGGGTAGAGGGTGTTACTGTTCTGGACGATACCGACCCGACACCGCTCGCGCCCACCACATCGCAAATCGCCTGCGGGTCCAGCGGCTCGGGTAATTCCGGTTCGACCGACGTTAAGGTCAAGGACCTCGTGGTTTGGGATAGCAGTGGCTCGGCAAACAACGACTTCTTCGGTTCGGTGCTGGTTTATGACCTTGCCCCTACGGCAGATGACACGTTCCCTACTGGTTGGACCTCTACTGCTGCCAATGGTTATTCGGTGTTGGATAGCAACCCGCCTGATGACGGCGTAGCTTACATCGCTGCTGACGACACTCCTCCGGCTGCTGCTGTCTTCGATCTTGAAGACCTCCCGGCAGACGTTACTAGTGTCCGTGGTCTTATTACTCGTGTTCGAGCAGCAAAGACCGATGGTGGTGACGGTAGCCTACAGGTGTCGATGACTAGTAATGGTTCAGATGACGCTGGTGCAGATCGACCTATCACTACGGCGCAGACTTACTGGTCTGACGTCTCAGAACTTGACCCTGACACTGCCGCAGCTTGGACACCCTCTGGTGTTAACGCGGCTCAACTTAAAATAGACAGGACTACGTAACATGGTTGCAACCCCAGAGATTCGTTCCTCTCAAGGGCGTGTGATTACGGTGACAGACGCTGTTTCTACAGCAGAAGTAGAAGTAACGCAAGCTAGGACTCTTGGGGTTGCGAACATCCCGGCAGAACATATCGAATCTACTCAGGCTCGTTTGGTCGTCCCTTACAACAAGAAACCAGAAGAAATTCAGGTAACGCAGGCTCGAACGCTTGCAGTTGTTAAAGGCCGGGTTAGCGACCCCCGTGTCCGTGCTTGGACATTTACTATTGACGGACATGACTTCTACGTCCTTCGTCTCGGTAACGATGAAACCTTAGTGTACGACGTTTACAGTGAACAGTGGTACGTGTGGGGTTCTAGTGACACTCCGCTGTGGAGAGCTTACAACGGTACCAACTGGTTAGGAGCCGATGGCCAAGCGGCTTTGTTTGGTTCTAACATCCTTGTTGGTGATGACGGTAACGGTGCCCTGTACTTCTTGGACCCTGACAGTGACACTGACGACGACGCCCTTGACGGTGCAGACGTTCAGCGATCTTTCAAACGGGTTATCCAAGGTCAGGTCACTCACAGAGGTTACAACTCGCGGCGCATGTACGACGTTGTCCTAGAGGGCAGCATCGGTGACGCAACGAACGAAGACCTCGTGACTGTTAACCTCTCATTCTCTGACGACAGGGGTAACACTTACAACGACGCGGGTGACGTTACACTGACCCAAGGTGACTACAACACGAGAGCCAACTGGCGCAGTCTCGGTAGTCTTACTTCTCCGGGTCGATTGCTCCGTGTCACTGACTACGGCGCTCTACGTAGGATTGACTACACTGACGCTTCACTAGAGGAATAACACATGCCGAGTATTCAAGACCTTGACGGTAGGTTCCCTATTGTTAACCCTGACGGTACTCCTACCACTTATCTGCTCCGTCTGTTGAACGACAGAGGGGACAGTCAGACAGGGACTGACACTGAGATAGCGGAACTAGCGAGTCAGATTGACGGCAAGGCTGACAAGACTACAGAGATTATTGCTGGTAGCGGTCTTAGCGGAGGGGGTGACCTTTCTGAGGACCGCACCATCAACCTCGATCCTCTAAGTCTTGACGATCTAACTGACGTTGACTTAACGACTACCCCTCCTACTGACGGACAGGTCATGGCCTATGTTGCAGCAGATAATGAGTGGGTACCTGCTAACCAAAGTGGAGGCGGCGGCGGCGGTGGAAGTGGTAAGATTATCCTAAGTCCGCAAGAAGAGTACGACGGGTCGTCTAGTTCTAACTTCGCAACTAAAGGATTGCAAGGTTACTTCTCTCGTAACAGGACGTGTAGTAAGATCGTAGCGTTTATGACTCCTGCAAGTGGCGCAACGTATAAAGCTTTCGTGGTGGAGCTAGATGGCTCGACTAACGTCACGGCTGTACTAGCAGAATCGTCTACGGTTTCTGGTTTGCCTACGACGCAAGGAGCGTACGAGTTCGACTTCACTGAGTGTACTATTACCGCAGGAGTCCGAACGGCTTTCCTGATTGTTCGAACAGACGGCACGGGATCAACCCCAGTGTCTATCGGATATACAGGCGGCAACACTGTTGCTGTTAACGCTGGTGCTGACGATGTTTACAGTATCCGTGCAACGGTGAACTCTATTGCTGTTTCAACTTCCTTAAATACAGACTCCGGTAGTTGCTACCTAGCCTGTCCAGAGTTAGAGTAACAAAGTGAAAAGAACGATTAAGCTTCACGACGTCCTTCAAGCGACTGACGCGTACATGAAAGACATTCAAGGGTTCTACCCCGAAGAGTGGCTAGACAACGACGCTAACGTTGCTTTGATTGACCCCGAAACAAGAGACGTTGCTCTGTTCGAGCGACAACACAAGACGCCTCACGCTGTACACGGCCACTACTTCTTCCACAGTCGCGGTAAAAGTGCAGTCAAATCTGCTAAAGCCGCACTAGAGGAGATTTTTAGTGGTCGGTACAACGTTGAGGTTATCTGCGGGTTAACTCCGCTGGACAACAAAGGTGCTCTTTGGATGAACCGTAGGCTCGGTTTCAAGTCTTACGGGCACACTGACACAGCGGCAGGGCTTTGCGATTTTGTCGTACTAACTAAACAAGAATGGGAGAACGCTCGACATGAGTAAGATTTTCGGTGGGAGTAAGAGCAAACAGACTTCTACTTCCAGTAACAGGGCTTATGATTCTGTTAACCAAGCAATGTCTCCTCTTATGGGTATGGCAGGTACAGGCGCTAATGCCTTGCAAGCTCTACTCTCTGGAGATATGTCTGGTTTCAACAGTTTCAAAGACGCAACAGGTTTCGACGCCGTAGCAGAACAGGGTTCCCGTGGTATCACTGGTAACGCTGCTGCAAAAGGGATGCTGAGAAGCGGCCCAACGGCTAAAGGACTACAGGCGTTCGGTACTAACCTACAGAACACGTACGCTAACAACTACATGGATCGTCTGCTACAGCAGGCTGGACTCGGGTTTAACGCTGCTAACTCTCTTACTGCCGCAGGTGGTCAGAACACTAGCACTGGTACCTCGAAAAGCAAGCCGGGCCTTGGTGGCTTTATTGGTGGAGCTATGTCGGGTATCGCTGGCGGATAAGGAGAAACTAGAATATGGCTATTAACCCTCTTATGGCGTTGTTTGCTGCTCAGGGTGGCCCTCAGGCCCAACAAGTCCCTGAACAAGAGCCTATCATCGTAGAACGTACTGTTCAAGAGGAAGCTCCTTTGCCGACAAGTGCTGGTTCTCGTGGTCCTACTGCTCCTAACATGAGTAACGTGGACTATCTCGAAGAGCTACAGTACGTACAAGATCAGGCCCCTGAAAGAAAGGGTAGGTTCGGTACTAAAGGAACTCTTCGTGACATTCTAGGTACCCTAGGTGACGCCTTCCTGATGCAGTCAGGCAACAAGCCCATGTACGCACAGCGTCGTGAACAGGAACGCGTAGCTGACGCTATGGTTGGTTTCTCTCAGGACCCGATGGCTGCTATGGAACGACTGGCTAACGCTGGTTACGCTGAGCAGGCTGGTAAACTACAGGGCCAGTTCTTCGACCAGTTGAACGACGCACAGACACAGCGTCTTAAACAGTCTGGTCTTGAACTTGACCAAAACAAAAACCTACAGAAAAGCTATGAAGACTACGGTGCACTGTTCAGTAACATGATCGGTGCTGCAACCCCTGAAACCTACGAACGGATCAAACCGATCCTCAACAGGATTAAGGAAGTTGGTGGTCTTACTGATGAATACATGGTACCTGACGTTTATGACCCGGACTATGCGGCTGTCATTGCTCAGGGTGGTATGCCAGTCTCCCGCCAGATTACTGCCCAGCAGGGTGAACGTCGTCTGGAACAGGGTGACAAGCGTATCGGCATTTCTCAGCAGAACGCTGACACTTCGCGTATGAACGCAACTCGACCTCGGGCTGCCCCTAGGCCCCGTGGACAGACTACTCTGGAATACTACAAGGAAATTGGAGCAAAACCAGAAAGTCAACGTACCCCGGCAGAAAAGGACTTCTATGACAAGTATGTCCGTTCTGGTGGTGCACGCTCTACGAATGGTCGCCGTCCGGTTGAAACCGGCAAGTCACGCTTTAGATAACAAGAAGGAGCCTACAGTTGGCTACTCCGAATTACAGTAACACGTTTGAAATTGAAGACACCGTTACGGGTAAATTCTACAAAGTAGAAGGTGTCGAAGGCACCACCCGTGAAGAGGCTATTCAGTGGATCGAGACTCTCGACGACAGTCAACTGGCTGAGCGTGAAATCAAAACTCCTTCTGTAAGTACCCCGGCACCCGAGGGGGTTCCTAACGCTGCTGCTCCTCAAGCGGCTCCGGCTCCCTCGGCTGCTCCTGTCCCTATGGGTGAACAGGAAATGCAAACTGTTGTACAGCAGGGCTTCGCTCCTCAGGGAGTAGAAGACGTTCGCTTCCTTGGTGAAGGCAGTGGCGACTTCCTTGCTGACCTCGCATTGCAAGATGTGCCTTACGAACAGATCAACAAGACGCTACAGGAAAAGGCCCGTGAGAGTGGTATCGTTCCTGCTGCTGAAATGTTTGTTGGTGGTAAGGCTGCTTGGGATAAGTACACTCAAGAAGTTAAAGAAGCTGGTGGTGTGTCTAGCGCTGCTACGTACACGTCCGGCATCGACAACATGTTTAACCTGCCTAGTGCAGAAGGCTTGGAAGCTCCTGAGGACCCTACTTGGGCCGAAGCTTTTGAGCGTGGGTATCAGAACGCTGTACAGTACGGCACCTCTGGTGTGCTGGCTCGTAACTTCCACGACTGGATGGACACTGGTAAAGACCAGCTTCGTCAGCACTTCCCTGATGCCTCAGAAGACGAACTAGAACAAATTCACGAAGAGTTGATCGCTAAGACCCAGCGTGGTCTGCGTGAACGCGGTGAGAAGCTTGCTGAGAACGATCCTATCGTCCCTTGGTTGGCCTCTGAGCTGCTGTCTGCTGGCGCTGAGGACTTTATCCCTCTCGGTGGCACGCTCTCGACTGGTGCTCGTATTGGTGCTGGTGCCGCTGTAGGTGCTGGTGCTAGCACTGGTTATCAGGCGGCTGACATCAACGCTGGTGTTCGTGATGAGTTCAGCGGTGCAGAAGTCCTTGCTGACGCAGCTTTCAGTGGTGCCCTACAGGGCGGTGTTGAAGGCATTGCTAAGGTGGCTCGCACCCTAACTAACAAAGACATCGACACTGCTGCTCGTCCCTCTGGAGCGACTGCTGTGCGTACTCCTACGAACCGTAAAGGCTCTAGGCAGTACAAGCAACAGATTGCTGAGACGAGTGCTGACATTGCTGACAACATCAACCGTGCAACGGAAGGCTGGAAGAACGCCCCTCAGATTGAGGTTCACGACTCTTTCGGTCCTCTTCGTAACATCGACACTGACGCCATTGGTGTCTACCTCGGTGACGGTAAGGTTGCTATCAACAGTGAAGCAGTAGTCAAAGAAGCTAACCGCCTTAACGTAGGCCCCGAGGACGTTACTAATTCGGTACTGTTCCACGAGAGCCTCGGCCACTACGGCCTTGAACAGCGGTTCGCTGATGAGCTTGACGTTACGCTCGACACGTTCATCCAAGAGAGTCCTGAGTTTAGTGCTGAGGTTTCTAAGTGGATGGACAACAACCCTGACGCCTACAACGGCAGCGCCACTAGGGCTGCTGAGGAAGTCATGGCTGAGTGGAGTGAGAACGGCAAACTTCCTAAGACGTTCTATGACACCGTAGCTAACAAGGTCAAAGAAATTGGCCGTGCTATGGGTCTTAACATCAACTACAGTGTGCGTGAAATCAAGGCTATCTTGGCTACAGCACACAGGACGGTGACGGACGGTAAGAAGATTGCAACGGGTGAGGCCCTTAACGCTGGTCCTCGTTACATGTTCATCGGTCGTAAAGCTGAGAACCTTACGGAGAAATCTAAGGAAGACCTGCGAAAAGCACAGCGCATGGAAGCAGAAGGGGTTGACGTAACTCGTAACTCCGATGTTCGTCCTACGTTGGGTTGGTTCAAGGGTGACGACAACAGGTGGCGTAAAGAGATTAGTGATCTTGACGCCAACGTCCTAAAGGTCAACTCTGACACTCTTGAGAACCTTGCTCAGCACGTAAAGGACACTAAAGACATTCCGGGTTCGGAAGTCTACCAGTCGTTCCAATATAGGGACGCTCTTGACGTTCTCGCTGATCCTCGTTTCCAAGAGCTTTCGGATGACGGCGCACTCTACTTGAGTGACGTACTCGATCACCCGGAACTTATGGACGCTTACCCGATGTTGAATGACATCAAGGTCACTCGTTCGAACATCCTTTACGACAACGGTAGTGAAGGCGGTTTCTTTTCTCCGTCTAAAGGTACTATCTACCTGTCTCCGAAGATGAGCAACAAGGAAGCTAAGAGCGTACTTCTTCACGAAGCTCAGCACGCTGTCCAGTTCCTTGAGGACTTTGCTTTTGGTGGTACTCCTGAGAGTGCTCTCAAGAACATGCCTGATCCGGTCTTGTTCAAAGGGGCTAAGCAGTACTCGACGTTTATGAAGAGCGACATTAAGCGGCTTAACGCTACGGCTGACGCTTTTGAACACTACCTTAACCATCCTACTATTGAAATGGCTAGGGATGTGTACAGTATCTCAGGCGATGACCGTGCAACGGACGATTTGTACCTTGACATGGTTGATGAGCTTGGGTTGGACATCTACAGTACAGCTAACTCTGCTGAACTAGACCAACTGGATGAACTGTGGGACAAGCTTGTTCTTCGTACCCCCGCTGGCGCTAAGCTTGAAGCAGGCAGACCTCGTAGGGAAGCCCGCAGAAAGCAGTTTGAACTAGCACAGCTTAACAAGGCAATCGAAGACAAGGTTCCGGCTACGGTACGTCGCATTGTCGGTAAGGATAAGCAGGCACAGTACGAAGCTTACGAACACCTTTACGGTGAAGCTGAGGCTCGTGACGTTCAGGCTCGTATGGACATGACCCCGGAACAGCGGGCCGCGACGGCTCCTCTTTCGAGTGAACCTCATCTTGATCCTGACTCGTTGATCTCTGCTGATACTTTCGGTAGGGCTGCTTCTGTAGAGAGGTCAGAAGCCTCTAAGGAGAGGATTAAACTACAGCGTAAATACCCCGGAGATAACGCTGGGAACGTTGTGGGTAATCCTTCTGTAGCGGCGAAAACCTTTCTGAAAGAACTCGAAGTTTACAATAACTATGAGTTAAGCCAGATGAAGCCGGATGAAGCTAGGAAAGCAGCGGAGAGGCTAGGAATAGATGAAGAGTGGTTGTCTTATTACAACGACGCCTATCTTAAGTCTTACGGTTACGATGCTCCTGACACTCCCCAGCCGGACATGTCTAAGTACATTCCTTCTGTACGGTACATGCGTCCGGGTCGTGTGGACAACATCAAGGTTGATCCTAACGAACTGAACTCTGATGAACTGTTCGAGTCTGAGAATGCTCTTGACATCTTGAACGCTGCTGTTAAAGACTACGAACCTACTGTTCTGTCGATGAGTGACATCAAGGCAGAAGCGGAAGCTCGTGGTTTTACTGCTAGTGACCTGATGAAGCGTAAGAGTAACCTTGGTGAAATCTCCAAGCGGTTGATGATGTACGACATCGCAGCCGATAAGATGAACACTAAGATCACGAGACTGTCTGCTAAGATCAACAGCGGTAACTTTACTGCTGGCGACAAGCAGGAGTACCTTAAAACTCTGGTTCGTTTCCAAGACCTGACTGCCCGCATCTTTGATGAACAGGGTGAAGCTGGTCGTGCGTTGCGTGCTATTCAGGAGTTGAGCTTTACGAAGCGTCGTGTCTCTGGTATTCAGTCGGCCCTCAGTGGTTTGCAGAATGCTCTTGAGGACGATGACGTCTTTATGAGGTTCGCTAAGGAAGTGCAAGAAGGTCTGGAGGAAACTCAGGACAAGAAGCCCGGTAAGTTTGGTCAAGCGTTTGCGAATATCTTGAACACTCCGCGTGCTCTGATGTCTTCGATGGACCTTTCCGCCCCGCTCCGTCAGGGTATCTTCCTCGTTGGTCGTCCTGAATTCTGGAAGGCAATGCCCTCCATGTTCAAGTACGCCATGAGTGAGGAGAGCTACCGTGGACTGATGCGGGACATCACGAGTAGGGACACCTACCCGCTGATGACGGAAGCTGGTGTTGCTTTCTCGACTATCGACGGTAAGCTTAGCTCTCGTGAAGAAGACTTCATGTCTCAGTGGGCTGAAAAGGTTCCCGGAGTTCGTGCTTCTAACCGCGCATACACTGGCTTCCTGAACAAGCTCCGTGCTGATGCCTTCGACTCGATGGCTGCTGACCTTGAAGGTGCTGGTGTTGACTTGTCGAAAGACAAGAAGGCTCTAGACAAGAAGGCTCTTAAGGACCTTGGTTGGTTCATCAGTAACGCAACTGGTCGTGGTAGTCTGGGCAACTGGAACAGTGCTGCTCCTCAGTTGACTGCTGCGTTCTTCTCGCCTCGCCTTATGGCTTCGCGTGTTAACATGCTGCGGCCTGACAACTACGTCAAGCTGCACCCCGAAGTACGGAAGCAAGCACTTATCTCGCTGCTGTCGTTCGGTGGATTTGCTTTGAGTGTTATGATTCTGGCAAGCATGGCTGGAATGGACGTAGAGGCTGATCCCCGTAGCTCTGACTTCGGTAAGCTGCGTAAGGGTGACACTCGATACGACGTTCTTGGTGGCTTCGGTCAGTACATTACTCTTGCTGCTCGTCTCGGTGCCTTTGCTGGCTCTAACGCCTACGAAGGTGTGACGGGTGAGCCGGGTATCGACCACTACAAAACTACTAGTACTGGTAAGACTAAGCGGTACAACGAAGGTGAAGGTAAGTTCGACCAGACTGCATTCGGTGCGGTTGGCAGGTTCTTCCGAAACAAGTTGTCTCCTGTCGCATCCTACGTGGGTGATTACCTTGCTGGTGAGAACGTGGTTGGCGAAGAGTTCGACGCTGTAGACTCGACTGCTCAGCGGTTCGTGCCTATGTTCGCTTCTGACTTGGCTGACATGATGAGTAAGTACGGCATCGAAGAAGGTGCTGCTCGCGCTGCCCCCGGCGTCTTTGGTGTCGGTGTGCAGGACTTTACTCCTAAGAACCTCGACCCTGAGGCAGAACTTGAAGCTCCTAAAACCTACAAAGACAAAGGTCTTGAGGACGGGAGCAACGAGTACGTCTCGGTCAAGGACGGCGTAGTGACCCTGAAAGGGGAAGCTCGTGAGGAGTGGGAGCGTTTGCTCAACATCTACACGCAAGAGTGGATGAAGGACGAGTTGGCTGATCCTAACTGGAAGAACCTCTCGGACGCAGAGAAAGCGGAAGTCATCAAGGCTGTCCGTAACGACGCTCGTGAACAAACTAAGAAGGACATGGTAGTCCTTATGGGAGTAGAGTAAGAAATGAACGAACAGAAACTAAGAGAAATCTTAGAGGAGTTCATGCTAAAAGTGGTAGCTCTCTTGGAGGAATACACCTCCGAGGGGGCCGCCCCTTCTCAACCTGATCTGCCTTTGGAACCTCGTGTAGATACTGATGTACTGGCTGAGCTTGTGTCTCACGAAGGCATCGTTCTTGAGGCTTACAAGGACAGTAAAGGTATCTGGACTTGGGGTATCGGTGTTACTGATAACTCGGGCCACAGAGTAGGTAGGTACAAAGACAAACCCCAAACGCTTAGCAAGGTTCTTGAAATCTTTGAGTGGTTGGTTCGTACTAAGTATCTCCCCGCTGTTGAGAGGGCGTTCACTCGCCCGCTGACTAAGGAACAGCTCGCTGCTGCTCTGTCGTTCCACTACAACACTGGTGGTATCAACAAGGCATCGTGGGTCAAATCCTTTAACGCTGGTAACGATGAACTGGCTCGTAAGCAAATTATGAACTGGCGATCTCCCCCGGAGATTATCCCGCGTCGTAAAGCTGAACGTGATCTTTTCTTCGACGGTGAGTGGAGTGGTGACGGCACCGCTACCCTGTACACCAAAGTTAACAAACCTTCGTACTCGCCTAAGTGGTCCAGTGCGACTAAGGTCAACATCCGTGAGGAGCTAGACAAATGGGCTTAGGAAGCATCCTAGGGGACCTTATCAAACCTGTCACTGACATCGTCGGCAAGGCAGTGGTTGACAAGGACCAGAAACGAGAGCTTGACTTCAAGGTCAAGGAACTGATTGACGAGGCTGACAAACGCTTTCACAATGAGGTGATTGCTCAGATCGAAGTCAACAAAGAGGAAGCAAAACACCCCAGCGTGTTTGTTGCTGGCTGGCGTCCCGGTATCGGGTGGGTCGGCGCTCTGTCACTGTTCATGTACTACCCCGTTCAGATTGCTGTGCAGCTCTGGAACGACGGCGTTGTCTCTATGGACCTCGGTGACTTGATGGTAATCCTTGGTGGTATTCTTGGTATCGGTGGTTACCGGACCTATGAAAAGATCAAAGGTGTGGACTCGAAGAAGGTGGGCTACAAAAAGCCTGAATACCTAGAAGGGATTTACTAATTATGCTAGAGTTCTCTGAAATCTTATCTGGTTTCTTGGGCGCTGGTGTTACTGGTCTTCTAGGTTACTTCACCGTTGTACGTAAAACTAAGGCAGACGAGACTGGTTTGGCTTTGAACGCGTGGAAAGAACTGATCGAGCCACTCATCACACAACTTAACTCTACTAAGGAAGAGTTGGAATCTATCAGAGCGGAAGGCCGGGAGAGAGAAGAGATACATAAAAGAGAATCTGAGAAACTACTTCAAGAAGTTGAAGCCCTACGGTTAGAGTTAGCCGAGCGGGACGAGAAGCATCGTATAGAAGTAGATAAACTTGTAGAGCAGATTCGAAGACTTCGCCTTGAAGTTGAGAAGTACAAAAAATAAGCACAAAAAAAGGCTCCTTAGGGAATTACCCCTAGGGAGCCTTTTTTGTATCTACTGTTGGTTAGAAAAGAATAGCGCCTAGAGCAAACGCCCCAAGCAGAATAACACCAAGATTGAGATTGGTATAAGTTTCTTTTCGATTAAGAAAGTTACGCATTGTTTTTCTCCTTGTATTCAGAAGCTTCAATAGCTGCTACCGCAAGAGTAGCAACCTTAAGCATAGATGTACGGAAGTCGTCCTCATAATTGTGAGGAGGGAGGCCATCTAGATAACCTGTACTGTACTTAGAAATGTAAGCAGTCCAGTCGGTAGGGGTGTTGTTGGCAGCGTCATCTGCTACCCCTCCCCACCGTTCTTTCTGATAGCCACGTTCTGTTTTAATACTGTCTAGAATATGATCCATTACAGATTTACCTCGCATGAATTACCAACACAAGCAAACTCTTGGCTGGCGGTTGTTTGATCGGACCACTCGTAGTTTTTCAACTCATCCCAGTCGATCTCCGGCAGAGGATGCTTCTGGCACCACTCGTCGTATTCCTTCTCTGTTATCTCTTGATACGGAGCTTGTTTGTAAGTCCCGCCATCAGACGGCAGAAAAGATACTCCAGAAAGTTTGTCGAACTTCTCGTAGACCCAAGCTGCGACATCCATCCATTCGTCATCCTTGACGTTGATCGTTGCCGACGGCTTGTGTTCACACCATTCATCCTGCAAAGTCTCCCAGAGGTTAAGCATGTCAACAGCACTCATGTCATCCCGTACTACAGCACCGTCAGGGCTTTTAATCGGGAAGTAAAACACGGTAGTTGTTTCAGGCTTGGTTATGTCCGGTTCGTTATATACTCCCTTATCTTTGAGAAAGGCAGTAACAGGGTCTTTGTTATCTGCACGAACAGTACGTAAGTAGTAAGGACTGTGACGAGTGTGAAGACCGCTAGCACTGTCAACAAGCTGACTAACAGTGCCACTAGGTTTAACACAAGTAATTGCAGCGCTCTGAGGGATACCAAGGCGCTCGGCCCACTCTTTGTTCGTGGCAACGGCAACTTCTCGGAGGGTTGCAAGGGTCTTGTCTCCAGTAAGGAGTTGAAGATTGTCGCAAACACCCGTGAGGCTAACGCCAAGGAGCCTTTCTTCATCACAGTTGTCCTTCCATTTCTTTCTTAGATATTTGAAGTCGGTGAAAGTTGACTGTATCGTTCCGAGTATTGTAGCAAGGCGTACCTTTCTTTTGAGGTCAACCACTGTGTCGCCAGAGCGGACAACGACCTCGGTAAGGTTGCAAAACTCGAATGGGCGCAAGATAATCTCACTGCAAGGGTTTGTCCCGAAAT
>TARA_R100000808_G_scaffold4105_1_pt1 | contig 48365 bp, 82 predicted proteins | sample TARA_R100000808 | Tara Oceans TARA_R100000808 (sample SAMEA2622852) | marine metagenome | biome: marine biome (ENVO:00000447); feature: marine epipelagic mixed layer (ENVO:xxxxxxxxx); material: "saline water (ENVO:00002010), including plankton (ENVO:xxxxxxxx)" | depth 140 m | reverse complement strand
AATTTGATAAATACTTTGCTTTGCTTTGTCATTAACATACTTATTCCAAGTTTCGGTAGTTAGAATTTTATTAATATTTTTCTTCAACCAAGCCTTGAAGTGAGTCCAATCACCATTATCAAGATTATCAACGTCACGCACTCTAACTCCATAGACTTCTGTTGTGACTCCGCTAACCTTTTTAGCAAACTCTAGTAGACGAGCGATTGACTCTGTATTGTAACTCTCTTTGACAGACTTACCATTGACAATGCCATACCGCAAGATGGGAAGGTAAACTCCTTGCGTTGGAGCGTCATCCTTCTCAACATCTAACCAATTATCTTGGTCATTTTGACTATAACCTTCTTGCTTCAGCTTGAATACCTTTACGTGCTGACGAGAACCTGCACTAGACTTTTTAGCACCTCCAGAAGAAACATATCCACTTGCAGATTTCTCTACTTTAGAAAAGTATGTAATATTCTTTTCGTCTACCTTATCGAAGTCATGCTCATCATTCATCTTGTCTCTCCAAGAAGAATCCTTGAACCAATACATAAAGATATGCTTTAAATCTGGATTTTCCTTGAACAGAGTTCTAGCTTTTAATGCCAGACCATGATTAGAAGTACAATCGTTAATCGCAAGCAAATTTGTTTTATGACAAGTGACTTGCCTATCTTTAGAATTACTCTTTACTTTGAATCCATCTGTATTAGACGCATCATCTTCTTTCCAGTATGTTCTGATTGTAACTTCTGGGTCTTGCCAATCTGTACTAGGCTTACCTATTGTTGCGCTATGAATCTTTGTTCCATTCCATACAAAGGAATTTTTCAAGACCTCTGCAACAGTATATGGTAATGAATTAACAATAGAAGCATAATTACATTTAGCTTCCCATAGGTCAGCAGAACCATCTAGCTTTTCACCAGCAATCTTTTCTAGGTCAGTCTTAACTAGCTGAATTTTTTGTATAATTGCTTGTTGAGTTCTCTTGGTATATTCTAATGCTTCTCTACTTGGGGCAATGTTTAGCTCGCCAATATCGAATTCAATATGCAAATTCTCAAGACTGAATAACTCTCTAATCTCACTTGGTACATCTTGTACATTGCTTACATTAATAGGATACCCAATGTTACCCATAACTGCAATGGTATTACCATAAGAACGATTATATCTATTATAATAGTTAGAGCTTTCAGAGGCATCATTATACAGCTTCCAGAAATCACCACTTAATGCAATAGATGTTTCTTCAATATTATCCTCGCCAAGATTATGAATTTGTGGCTTGACTTTAAAGAAACGAAATAATTTGAGCGATAATTCTCGAAACGTATCAACATCTGCATCTGCTACCGAAATAACAATTTCCATGCCATTGCGTTCAGTAGTAGGAGATGAATCCATAAGAATTACTTTGCCTTTAGCTGACTCGTCAATTTGAGCATTGTAAGTATTCTTGGTTCCTTCATGGTACGATACGATACCAAAGTTGTCACCATAAGCAAATCCAGCCTTACAACCGATACCTAATTGACCAGTAAAAGCATTGGAATTACGTTTCGTGGACTTACAATAACGAGTATAAAGATTTTTAATCTCTTCGTCAGAAAGACCAGTTCCAAAATCACGAACCTTGAATGTAGGTTCAAACTTGGTTGGTAATGTCACTTGAATAGGCTCATCACCTTTGCCAAGTTCAGCATGAGCATCAACGGCATTAGTTGTATATTCCCGAATAACTGCAAGAGGCTTGTTTGAGTAGATTTGATTCCTCAACAAGTCAATGACAAATGAAATGTCTTCTTGGTCGATACCAAATTCAGACTCTTCAAAATCGTGAGAACGAACTAATGTGTGAGTTTTGTTTGTAGCAATCATTTTTAACTTATTTTTTGAGTGAATTTAATTTACTATACCTCCAAGCATGAGGTTTTTTTGGAGGATGTCAAATCTTTTTTTACCAATTCTACCCATGAGACATCTACCATTAGTCTTTCAATGGCTTTATCCTTGGCTTTGACCTCGCATTCCCAGATGACATCTCCTATGTCAACTGGATAATTATCTTTAGAAAAATAATCCTCATGCGCTCTCTGATTGGATTCTTTGCCTTCGCTCCAATGAAAAACAGGAGTAATGCCGTCAGGCCATGTAGCTTGACATAATTTTGCGTTATCTTGTATTGCAGTATATTTATCAGCATACGCTTGCATTCCACTTGGATTGCATAGGTCATGCAAATTGTCGTAGCATACTGGAATATTTAGATTGTATTTGTCGTTCATAACTTGATTGAACAACAAAATGTTTGTAACTGACCAAAAGCCTTTGTCCTCGTTCTCTACTGTAAGACGAGAGATTACTCCTTCATCACAACACATGAGATTTTCAAAGAACCTATGCGCTACTTCTTCAACTAATTTTGTAAAGTAATCTCCGTCTACCTTGTGGTGAATATCTTTTGGAGTACAATTAATATGTATATTCATTGGAGCAGAATGGTCTTGTGGAAGACCAATCATGTCGAATATACTTGATTGAAAATTTAATTCATTTATCGTCTTGCGAACTGCATCGTTATTTTCAGAAGCAAGAACATTGAATTGATCTGGATGCGAACCGATTGACAAATCATTGCCAGAGAGAATTCCAATCCAAGCCAACTCTCTTTTGAGATGCCCAATATTAGGAAGTTCCTCCAGAGACAATCCTAGAGTCGGATCAGTAAGCAAAGGAAATAGATTGCTACTCAAGCGATAATGAGAAATACCTTTTTTGATGCAATGAATTACAATGCTTTGAGTGACAATAATATTGTCGTAAATTCTTTCTGATAATTCTTTAACAGCTTCTTCTCTACCATCTCTCTCGCAAAGGTCATTGAAACGCTTGCGAGTCATTGTTTGAAAAGAATATTTCTTTTTGTCTAACTCTTTGAGTTGTTCGCTAATACAAGTAAGTCCTAATTTAATCATGCCTACGAGTTTGAGGAATTAATTGTATATGTCAAATCTTTTCTAACAAATCTTTGACTGAAGAAGCCACAAGAAATAAAGAATAAAATTGTTCTTCGTAGATTTCACCTCCACTTCCCCAACTAAACGCATATTCTTTTTTATCTTCATTAAAATAAATATTTGTGACTGATTTAGGATGATGAGTCCATGTATAGCCATTTGGATGCCATGTACTAGGAGCTATATGTTTTACTACTGCATCCCCAAGAAAATAAACTGATGCACTCTTATGCTTCTTTTTTAATTGTGAAATTTTTACAATGAATTTATTTTGAGGATAGTCAGCAGTCTTTCTGCTCGACTTTATCTTATCAACATTATCCATCTTATTAACTATGGAATTTGTGACAAATAGAATTTGTTCTTTGATGTTTGGCGCAATATAATTATTCATTATTTATTTTATAATTAAGAATTAATTTAAAAAAGAGATTTCCGCTTTTATGTAGTTACGGAAAAGGTGATGAAATTAACCAGCAAGAAAATAGTAAAAAAGCCGCTACAATACCTAAATTATTAATTTAAAGAATCGTGCCAGTTGTTAATTATAACTGGCGTACCCTCTCCAACAAAGGCTCCTGCAATATTAAAATCGTAATACTCAAGAGCTTCGTCTTCATCCATGCCTTGTTTCATAAGAATTTCTATGATTTTAACTGCGTCATAAACTAATCGAATTGGTCGATTATTTCCCGACCATGTATCAGTCCAGCCAATGCAAGCCTCATCCAGCCCATCCATGCGAACAAGCGTTTCATCCTCATGCAAATCTGCGAATGTATCAATAAATTCTGTTTTTTTCATAAACATTTTTCGTTTGAGATTTAATTTTCAGACTCCATCGTAAGATGTTTACCCCACAAGTCAACACCTTTTTTAAGTTTTTTCATATTTCTTTTTTGTTGAATTTTTTCTTTAAGTGCTTGAAGCCCTCTGGTTCGTATTTTATAAATACTCACCACACTCTTTTTTGTTTGTTGAGCTATCTCTGCTGGCTTGTAGCCTTTAAGCATTAAGCGAAAAACTTGAGCATGGTCTGGAAGCAATTCTTTCAAAGGCTTTTCTAACTCTTCTAGCATTTTTTCGGTTTCTCTGCGAGAACTAAAAACCTCTGCTTCTTCTGAATAGTCAAAAAGAGCTACGTTTTCTTCTGACATTATATCTCCACAATAACTTACGCTTGAACGTGACCAAGCTTTTTTCTTGTATGACCTAATTGTCCAAAAGGCAAATGTTTTCACCCATAGCGTGAATTTTCCTTCATCCTTGTAAGAAGAATATTTTTCTATTATTTTTATATTAGCATCTTGCAGGATGTCTTCGACGTTTTGCTCTCCCGCAATGTGGCTACGAATATAATTTTTTAAAAAACTTTGGGAGTCACAAAGTTTATCAAGGTATTCTTTTTTATTCATTAATTAGAGGGTTGCTAAAAAATTCTTATACTTTTCGTATATGTCTTGAATTTTTTCCAATTCCTCCCAATCCTCTTTTTCTTCTCTCAAGAATCCCTCGCAATGAGACAAAATCTTTGATAAAGTTAATTTGTAGCTCGCTATTAAACTTCTAACCTTTTCGGGATGATACTCTGTCTCATATTTCAACAATTCCTTTTTAATTTTTACGGAATTTTCAATATAAAAGAATATAGATTCGTAATGCTCACTTGCAGTCATGCAATAATATTACACCTATTCAGTCGAATCTTTTTCAGTTGCCCCAACATTATTTAGCTTGACCATATCATCAAGGTCAGTTAGTGGAGGGAAATCAGAAAATTGAGTAAGAGCATGATGGTAGCCATCAGAGTAATTCGCCATACTTTTACCTTCCATAAAGGAAAGTCCCATTTGGGTACGCCCATCTTCAAAAGCTCGTTGGTATTCAGCCGTTCTCGCCAAAGAAAGTTGTGAAATTAAATCTAACACTTGAGATTGCGTAATTCTAGATTCGACATCCGAAATGTTCACCAATGTCTCAAGCTGTTGATTTTGATTATAAGTAGTATAAGCATAAAGCGCAGACGCAATAGCAACGATAATGCAAGTGATATTTGTTTTATTCATTGTTTTTAATATTGTATGATTTAGAGTGAGGTTAAATTTTACCACCAAGAACTATAATAAACTTTTTTTCCTTGAGTTAATGCTTTACGAGCATCCTTAATAAATTCCAAATCTCTTTCTTTATAATAATAATCGCCTTCTGGGAATTCATTTCCATCGTCATCTGTATAGCCAAATGAATCACCTCCAAAAAAGAATCCTGCTGTTTCTGGCATTGTCATGTTGGTAATCTCTGCTTCTAATTGCTCAATATCAGACAAAGTTAATTCAACAGGTACACAATTAAATGCGCCATCTGATTCGTGAGCCAATGGTTTGCCTTTAGATTCCCAAAGTTCTTCCATCCAACCCTGCAAGCGATTATGTTTGCGCCATTCGGCAATATATATTTGCTCTCCATCTAATTCACCGCCTTGAGTGACTGTATAAGCATATTGGTCTAATCCCATGACTTTTTCCTTTTTTTTGAGTTTTTATTTTTCTAAACAGTAAGACCAGTAGCGAGAATTGCGCTTTCTTTGGACTTTGTTCCAATACATTTCTCTTAAAACGCCATATCCTACATTATATTCGTCGCATTTGTCAAGCCACTTCTGCTCCATCTCCTTGTATTTGTTTAAAGAAGGAACCTGCTTCTTGTCCCAACCTAGAAAGCGCAGAAGATGGACATCTAAACAGCACACTTTTGCGTCAACAGGAAATGCGAGATTTAAAGCAAATGAAACTTTAGCCTGACCAATTCCAAATAAATTTTCCACCAGTCTGTCTCGCAACTCTACCCAAGTTTCATTCTTTTTCTTGTAGAATTGTTTCGGGTTAGAGCGAAACTTTTGAGTGAATTCCCACAAAGCCTTAAAGCGAATTGTATTCAAACCCAAGCGACTTTCATCTAACATTTGCTTTAGGCGATCCTTGGATACAGTCCAAGAAAGGTCATTGGTTAAGAATTTATAGCCTTTCACGTTGTTTTCCCAAGTAGTATGGATGCTGGCAAAGGCAAAGACCCAACGCTTAAAATAATCAAAATCATTTTTGACTTTAATTCCTTCCCAATATTGGGTAGCCTCTTTAATTTTGCCAAGACTCAAACCATCCACGAAAGAATCTAAAGTTAATTCTTTTTTCTTGCGAACAGGTTTGAATTCTTCAAAGGGAAGAATAAGTTGCGCCTCCATACGAGGGTCTACCATCAAGTTTCCTTTTATAATTTTTGCAATCTTCATGTTTACGATTCAAAGGATTTTTTAAGCTTTGTCAATTAAAAATTAAAAAATAAATTCATCTACAACTTTCATAAAAAAATCGTGAAATTCTTTTTGGTGATCCGTCAGATAAAGCTCTAGCATAGTCACCAACATCTCTTTCATTTCTTCTTCACCATAATCGTCAGCAATTTTACCTGCTTTTATTATAGCATGAGTTAAGCTATCGAATGATTTATTTATTTTCACGAATTGAAGTTACTCGTAATCTCGAAATGACATGGCGTAGGGAAAACGAGGGATACCATCTGGAGTTAATTGAAAGAATTTAATTGTGGCATATTTGCCTATGTATTCTTCTTTATTATCTAGTATCTCTTTTAAATATTCAAAATTTCCTTTAATATTAGAATTAAATATTTTATTTGTCTTGGCGCAAATACAAATTAAATGCTTGGCAGTTCCTTTTCGATTGCCATTGCCTTCATCAATATCTAAAACTTTATATTCAGCATCTTGAAACTCTTTGCGTTTCAATAAATATTTACTCCTTTTTTGTTGGTATCCTTCGTCTACTCTTACCATTTGGCCTTCATAGCCATTTTGGACATAATCTTCGTAGCATAAATCCAAGGCTTGATGACCATGTATTTCGGAGGTAGGAACCAACTGAATACAAGAAGAATGTATATTTGAAAGATGTCCTTGTAAGTGGGCATTTCGCATAGAAAAGAAACTCTCTTCTTTTAAGAATTCAATTCTAGGGCAATCATAAACCCAATACTGTACTTCCTTTTCGCTTTTTTCTAAAGCCTCTTCCCATGCTTCTTCTTTTTTAATAAAAGATTTATCTGTATCATTTACACTCCTGACAGGCTTTTGTTTGCGTACTAAAGAAACAATCGCATTAAAATCATCTTTATAATCGTGATTGTAAAGCTCTCCATCTAAAATAGAATCTGGAGCAGACATGAAAAATCCTTCCAAACTTTTTAAAACATGAGGGATTGATTCGATTATTCTGCCATTACGAGTACGAGCAATAATCTCACCTTTTTCTTGTTGAACTAAACACCTAATTCCATCTAATTTAGGTTGCGAATAAACTGGGAACTGCAAAGCATCTTTAAGCTTTTTAAAGTCTTGTGCCAACATAGGCTCATAAAACTTTTTGGTCGATGCTGATAATGGATTATCTACATATCCATCTTTAAGTTTTTTATTCCATTTAGCGGTAGCTTCAGCTTCCGCTTGTTCTTCAGCCGTAGTTTCATTGGATCGGCCTACATTTTTAGACTCACAAACAGTTGGAGTCGCAACATTCATTTTCATGCCATTGATTCCTTGCTCCGTCCAAAACTTATTCTCTTCAAAGAATATGTTCCACTCTCGGAGTTTACCTTTAGAATCAATTTTGTATAGTGTGGGCAATTTCATATTTTTCCTTTATTGAATTTCCTCCAGCTTGACCTACAAAAAAAATAAGTCAACATCAAAATTCAAAAAATATTACTCCACCTTTGCCAGAGTAACTTGGGGCTTCACGCAAAAGTCGAACCACTTTTGGTCAAAAGTATTATACGCCCAAGGGTACACCTTTGCATTAGTCCATACCCAACTACTTGAACGATTCCAATAGAACCACACTCCTTGTGTTCCATCCGACTCTGGGTAAAGCCAACCTTTGTCGCAATGATAAATCCAAAAATTTTCGGTTTGATAATATGCCCCAAGCCAATCTAAATAATGCCAAGAAGCTTTAGCATCCCAAAAATTCTCACTTAAACATACAGCCTTTGTATTCCATTCTTCGGGAACATGGCGATACCTTGCTTCCATAATTGAAATAAACAATAAAAAAAGTAAAATTAACTTTTTCATTCCATTAGTTTTTTTAAGATTTCTATTTCTTTAATCCCTTTATCTTTAATAAATGAAACTACAAAGTCAAGTAAATCTGCACGATGTAATTTAGAAAGTTCTTGGGAAACTTCCATATATTTTCCATTATTCCACGCTGAAATAAGCTTGATTTTCTCTTGATGCTCCACTTTTCCCTTTAAAAAAGGAATGATAACTTAAAGAGCTTCAAAAATCAACCACAAAGATAAAATAAAAATAAAAAAAGCTATTCCTGCCATGAAGCGAAAAATCTTTTCGGACTTACCGCAATTAAGATCGTGACGAGAAATGTTATTTTTTCGACTCGTTACATCAAACCGATTTTTCTTTTTGTTCCACCGCAACATATTAAGTATATGTACACTTAAACAATTAATATAAATTATTCAGCGCAAGCTACGAAGTCAAATATAACAGGCTTGCCATTGAGCGTCCCTACGTTCTCAAAATGAATATCGTATATTTCGCAATAAGGTTTACCAAATTTTTTATGAAAATAATTAAGTGCTTTAGTCCTCCCTTTGTTTGAGCGCAGGGCTTTAGGTTGAATAGATATATATTTGTCTGCATAATGATGGTCTAGCCAGTATAATGCAAATTTATACCTACTATCTATTTTATCATCAACAACTGAATTATATATTTTAACCACATAATCCACATTCTTTTTAGAGAAAACTACTTTATAGGTTCCATGCCCGATGCACTTGAAATAATTTTCTTCTAGTTTTTGTATAAATAAGTCATGGGCTTCATGCCGTGCAAATGCAGTCTTATTTTTAGCAATTTTATATTCAACTGATTTTACGCAAGACTGCCAGAGTTTAAGAGTCTCTTTCCAGTCTTTCATGTTGATTTACTATTTGTTGAAAAATATTTTGGATAGTCATGTTTTCTATTGGCAATGTAGATAAAGTTCCTGACATTTCTTTTAATATTTGTTGTATCACTTTAATGTCTTGATCGTCCACAACAATAGTATAGCGATTTAATTTAAGATGTTGCATAGTTTTCTTTTATTTGAAGCCTCTTCTTTTAATTGGTAAAGCCAGTTTTCAACTGGACGTAACTGTTCTAACATTTGATGCCATTCTTCTACAGTATATGCTCCCTTACAACAAGTAAAGAACCAGTTATTTTCGTCTTGTCGCCCAACTTCTGTATTCCAAGAGTTTTCTAACATAACTGAATTATACCACACTTTAGAAGGAGGATTAATCCAACACCTAACATAAGCTTTGCCCCCAAGGTCAGCAGAGTAAACTTTAACAACTACTGACTCTGGAGGATGATCGTTTACTTTTGTGCTTGCAGGTATTCTTTTTGCGCCTTCTGGTTCGCCTTTTGCTTTTTTAGTATTTAATAGATATATTTGCATGATTAGCCTTCTACTTCTATATAGTTTTCATTAGGGTCATATTGCATAGACCCTTCGTAATCGCCAATGTTTTCTTCTGCAATTATTTGAGCATCTTCTTCTGACTCTGCTTCTATTTCCACTTCGCCAGAGACATAATAGGTTTTGCTCCATGATACTTTATATTTCTTCATCCTCTGCCTAAAACCCTTTCCTTCTCGCTTTGAGGTATGGTGGAATCATGTACGACTCCCGAAACGTCCTCTGCCTTCTTCTTTCCGAAAGGACGAACGAACCAATAAACTATTTCGCTCAAAGGATGAGCAAACATATTATGAACAAACCAGTTCTTGTATATTTTCTTCATATTTATATTTTCATAATTAGTCTTCTATTTCTGACAAAAACCCTTGAAGCTGTTCCTCTGGAAGAGGCTTTATTAATTCTTCAATGGCAGTCAAATCGCTATTATTTACATCTTCTTGAATTTGCTCAAGAACTTTATCAATTAATTTATCTAATTTAGTCATTACTATTCACTTTCTGGTATTTCTCTGTTTTTTTTATTTATTTCTTTAACTAATTTTTCTTCTGCCTCATTAATTAGAAGCTCCCAACAAAAAGATGCGTCTATTCCGTTCTTTGCATCCTCCAAACAAAAGTCAATAATTGATTGTATTAATTCTTGTTTAGTCATTACATTAAATCTTGGAGATTATTTGTTGGATTATTTTTATTGAAGTTATCTAGTCTCTGCTGTTCTTTGCTAGGCTCTACATTTGAGTAGTCTCCCATTGCATCATAAGGCAAGCTTCTCCTCCACTCTAATACGTCATGCGCTCCATCAAACTCGCTAGGCCAACTTTTGTATTCTGCAAATTTAGACAAAAGCTCTGAAGCTAAAACATACTTTTTACTTACCGCATTTAAGTTAAAAGCGTAATTTAAAGTACGTGCCTCTTTTGCCGATAAAGTAGAACGACACATAACTTTATTGGTTTCTGTATTTATTAATGCGTATTGATTATTCATCTAATATAATTTTCTTTTTAAGTATTAAAGATAATGTCTCTAAAGCTTCAAGGTTTATTTTATTGATTAATATTTCTAATTGAGTAGCCATTTCTTCACGCTCTCCATGTTTAGAATAAATTTCTCTTACTATCTCTTCGACTATTTTTTTTCTATCCATTTTAAGTAGGTAATAAAGTTAATATATTTTGTCCTTCTGGGGTTATCTTTCTTTTGCCGTCAATCTTCATAAAGTTTTTACGAAGCAAGTAAAGCTCATGGTCTGCACGAATTGAACTTGTGCTTAACCCTGTTGCCGCTGAAAGCATAGATAAGGTACAAGCTCCTCTATCATTTAGTATTTCTAATAATTGTTTTTCTGTACAAGTGATGCCGTAGGGCAATACGCCTAGAGTGTCACAAAATTTTTCATAAGAATCTTTGGTAAAATTAGGAGAGCTTTCAGCTTCACAAAAAAGCATTACTTCTTTAGCTCGCATTACAGCGTTACGAGCATTCCCCCTAGTAGTGGTAGATAAAGAGCGTAAGGCTTCTTCATCAAAGGTAACTTCTGTAATTTTTTTACGCAAGATTTCACCTAATTCATCATAAGCGTAAGGCTCAAAATCAATAGTGGTCAACCTGTCTTTAAGTGGAGGAAATAACTTATCGCTTTCAGTTGTGGCAAACAAGAAGGTTTGCTTTTTAAAATTAAAAGTAAATACTTGCTCTTCCCAATGAAAATCTTTTATATGATTATTTTCTGTATTAAAGATTGTAAGGAAAGCGTTAGTCAAGTCTTTAGGTAACGCATGAGCTTCGTCTAATAAGACTGTCACTTCATTATTGGCAATTATAGGTAAGAATATTTGCTCAAAGAAAGATTGATTATTTTTAATAGTAGAGCAATTAATCTCAATGAATGGGCGTGGACTCCCATCATTATTGGTGAGGTTGCGAGCAAAAGCTTTGGCAAATTCTGTCTTGCCCAAACCTTTAGCTCCAACGAAATTTAAAAAGGGACAAATACTTGTTTTATTAAACGCTTTTAAATAAAAAGATAATTTCTTTTTTACATTATCTTGCCCAATTAATCCATCGAATATATCTTCACTCATCCTTCAAACTCCGTAAGTTCATATTTAATTTGTGGCAATGGTTCTGTGCGAACCGAATCTTGAGGCTTCTCGGAGACTTCTCCGAAATCAAAGCCAAGATTTTCAAGCCAACTTTTTTTAATTGGTATGACCGCCTTGGCTCCAACATAGTCGCCTAGCTCCTCGTATGTGAGCGAATGGTAAACTGCTGGTCTTCCTTGAGATTTCATTGTCCTCCCATCAAAAACCATGGGAGAAAAAATGTCAAGGTTTTTTTAAAAAAATTTCTGAAGGCAACCAAAGAGGTATCACATTTTGTGACCGCTCTTATTTTTTTATTCATTTTATAATTGTACCAGTTTCCCTTTGGAATTAGAGTACCAAACTTCCTTAAACCCTACTGAAGATAGTAATCGCTGACAATACTTGCAGGGCTTTCCATTATTTAATTTTCCTGACTTGTCAAATCTAAATGTAATTAACTTATTATTTTTATGTGATATGCTACCGCTTTTTATAATTGCGGATAACTCTGCATGAATAGTAGCGTTTTCGTGATACTTATATTTTAATACTTGAGGATGGGACTTTAGTTTATTTCGACCAATGCTAATAATCTTGCTTTTATTAAGAATAAATGCGTAATGCCTCGTTCTTCTGTTGATTTGCTTCTCTATTTCAATGCCTTGAGCAATATCTACCAACCTATTTGTTAAACGAGGATTCATTTTTTGAAAAATGGTTGGCCGTGCAGGACTTGAACCTGCAACCAAGGGATTATGAGTCCCCTGCTCTAACCATTGAGCTAACGGCCATTAATTCAATATCCCTCCATTAAACGCCATTCAAAGGAAAATGTCAAGGGCTTTCTGAAAAAACATCGGCTAGTCGCTTATATTCTCTGTTTAAAATACGAAAAACCAAATCCTAATATTTGTATGCGAATGAAAAAAAGAGTTTCGTCTACCGCAAATTTAATTCTAGTTGGAAAATCAATTCCATATTCTTCAGTCCCAATCCCAATGTAATCCATTGGGTCGTTTCTTTTACCCATGAAAGGAAAATTCAACCACAACGACGAGCGTCTGTTACGAAAAAGTAATTTATTCATGTCCAGAATAATGCCTGAACAAGTTAATTAAAACCACTCCCTTTTAAAAGGTTTAGTCTTGGGCTTTTTATTTCTTTCCCAAACCTTTCCGTCTGGATCAAGGTTGCTACTCATTACCATTACTTTTCTATAACTTGGATAAAGGAAATGCAACCAATCCCATCTCATTAAAAAATTAATAAAGTTACCTACGCCCAATAGAATCCAAGATAGTAATATTTTCATTGTCTCATTTATTTATTTTATTTGCCCTAATTTAACTGGAGCCGCTTGTCGGAATCGAACCGACAACCTTTCGCTTACAAGGCGAATGCTCTACCAGTTGAGCTAAAGCGGCAAATTAATATTTAAATTTAATCTGATGACGCAGACTTTCCAGTTGGTTTACACCAGTTTATTTTATCATAATTTTTTTTAAATTGTTCGTGTTTAGAGGTGCGATTTCTGTCTCCCTTCCCATTTTGCCCTTGCTTATTTGACCCTCCACTATTAAAACGGCTCGCTTTCATTATTCTTTAAGTGCGTTTTATGAAAAAATTAATATCCTAATCCTTTATTTTTTTTATCAAATATATATAATGCCAACCCAAATAATAAACCTGCAAACATAACAGGTAATAATATTGGAAACAAAATTAAATATGCTACAATATTTGTTACTGTTTCACTAACTGTTCTTTTAAAAGCACTCATTCTATAATACTTTTAAGCAACTCAAGCTTTCGGCTATCAGTCATTGAATTATTTATCTGTTCATCAGCCGACTCGCTATTAAAATGTTTATTTAACTTAATTCGTATAGACTCCATCTTTAAACGCATTCCTTCTCTAGTAATATCGTAAATATCCGCAATTTGTTTATTGCTAAATCCTGCCCACATTAATTTAAACACGCTTCTCTCTTCTTTATTTAAAACAGAGAGATAACGATGATACATATTTTCCTTGGAGTCTTCGGAAAAAAACGCATTTAACTGGGAATCTTCTTCACCAATAACTTCCGATATAACATCAAACTTTTCACTATCAAAGTCAATATTTTTATCTTTTCTCTGCTTGTTTGAAAAATACCAAACAACATGATTATGAGTAAAGCGAGATACCCAAGCTTTAAGGTCTCTGGGCTGAATTTCCTCTTTGTCTGCTAAAAAAACTTGCCTTTTGTCCCATAAATTAATAGTGGCATTTGATACTATATCTTGTATATCATTACCGCTTGCCGAAGGGCATTTGTTTTTAACAATTGTATACATATAGTTATATAAATTCCCAATCCCTTTAACGAATTCGGATTCTAATTTAGAGACACTCATTTCTTTATGATCCTCGACCTTGGAGAAGGATATTCTTTTTCCCAATCGACATCCGTTATTTGTTTAAAATAAGAATAAACTGTACCCACCGCAACTCCTAGCTCTTCGGCCACTTTGGTTCTAATGTTGCCGTGTTTGGATAACAGCTTTTTAAGTTTTTCTTCTAGCTTTTTAAGTCTTTTTTTACGATCCTTTGTTCGAGATTTAACTATATTTGCAACGTGTTCTTTAGAAAGCTTTTTGCCATAATTAGGATGGTTTTCTTTTTTATAATTCTTTTTGTATGTCTCTTTAAATTTTTCAATAGCCTCTTGGCTTCTGGGAGGTCTTCCGCCAATAGGGTATAAAGTATCCCAATCTATTTCAGGATGCTTTTTCTTCATCTTAATGTACAAATCTTTTTTGTGGCAACCCAATATTTTAGCCGCCAGAGTACGATTGCCATTGGATACCACAAGAGCCTGAGCAATCATCGCCCTTTCTATTCTCCTTTCGGACTCTGGAATTCTTTCATAATCTTGACCTCTTCGACCTCCCTTTGCGGGTCTGTATAAATGTTTTTCGTGTTCGGCAGGAGCGTTAGCTTTGGATATTGGATTTTTAACTCCCCAATTATCTTTGCCTTTTTTAAAGCCATGTTTATCTAAATGCTCCTTCATCTTTTCCTTATCATATACTCTCCCATGATAAGTTTTTGCACCCGCTTTACGGGGTTTTTCAATTAAATAAAGCTTATCTAGGCTATTGGGGAATGCAGTTTCTCTAATCGCTTCCCATTGCTCTATGGTTAGCTTTTTATCTTTATTATAATGATGGCTTAAGTTGTAACGAGAATGAATTCTATAGGTTTTTACGGACTTTAAAACGCTTCCTTGAGAGTCTCTCTTCACTTTATTTAATAAAATTTCTTTTGCATTTTCAGAAGAGTAAGCTTTAACTACTGTTTTAAAATCTTTTTCAGTCTTGTCGCCATAAACCCATGTGAAGTAGACAAACCAATAGACATCATAATCCAATTCTTCTTTATTATAAATCTTTTGAGGATGTGGCTTTTTTTTCATCTTTTTCTAGTTCTGTTAATAAATCAATATTATCCTTCACCCATCTTTCTTTTTGCTCTTTAGTAAAATGACTCAAAAAGTAACGGAGGTAATCGTCTAAAGCCTTAAACTTCTTTTCGTTCATACTTGTCAATGGATTTCCTCAATAAAGATTCATCAAGGTAAGAAGTAGAAAGTTCCCATAGCCAGTAAAGGGCGTCCCCTGCCTTTCCTGCCACTTTTTTAGTTGACCGCCCTTTCTCTTTTGTGACTTCGTCTAATAGTAAAGCGGACAGGGAATTTAAGCTAGTAGCGCATTGGATGTAATCTATTGCTTGTTCTTGAGAAAATTTTTTAGCCATGATATTAAAGATTAAAGACTTTTAAAGTATGATAGAAAGGATTATCGCCTATTTCTTTAAGCAAGTCAAGCATATTTTGGGCAATACCTCTTATTTATCATGAACCTCCATCTTGTGAACTGTCTTATCTAGCCATGACTTCATTTTTGTTAAAGACTCTTTTTTTAGGACAACTTCGTCTCCATGTAGCTCGCCACCAGTTAATATTATCCATGCGTATTTTAATCTCCAAAGGATGCCCGTCTTTCTGGGGTTAATGCCTCTTTTCCACATACTAATATAGGCGTGAGGAAAGTCATCATCCTCATACTCAAGCATAATCCCCTCGGAATAACAGTCGCATTCAATAAAAACTTTATTTTTTTTAATATCCATTTTGTCTTTCAATTATAATTCCAAAACCTAAAACCCTTAGCGACATTCTAAAATAAAACTCATCCTTAATTAGGGTAAATTTTGTGGGAAAGTCTGCACCAATATAATAATATTTACCCCTCGTTAAGGCTCCATCTGCTAATTTCCCAATACGAGAAAATGCCAACTCTATATTAAGATAGTTAAACTCGTCGTTGCTAAAATTTTTCTTAAATAGCTTCATGTCCAGAGATAAGGGCGCAACTCAATTATTTCTTTTAAATTTTTTTGTATTTGTCGGTCGGTCTCCTCGCAAGCCATGGAATACCCAAGTCTCATTTTCTTATTGGATTCTTTTTTTTCTGAAAACCAATTCATGATGCTTTTCGTGGAGTCTACTTTTCCGTCTTTGTCATACATTTTATCAAGATACTGTGCCTCTTTCTCTTGAAGGAGCGGAAGGTCTACTTTGATGAAGGTATATACTCTATTAATTCTTTTCCATGCGTCCGAATGTTTTGGTTCAGCTTCCCAGTCTACGATGGAGTTTTCATTTTCTCTTTCCACAAAGTCAACGATAGCCGCAAACAAAAAATCTTCGATTAAAGACATCTTGTCTGACCATGTATGGGGTATTGCGTGTCTTGCCCATTTATTTTGAGGCCGAAGTCTGCAAATTATATTTTCATAAAACCTTCTTTTATTTATAATAAACCAAATTCTTACATCGCTAATAAATTCCCTTAGTCGATATTGAAGTGGATAGTGCTTCTTCCAAAAGCTATCAAAATCTCCCCCTCCAACCAAATAGCTACTTGGCTCCTTATACCAAAACCCCCACCGAGTTCTTTGGGATATTGGCAACGCAATATAATCATTCAGGTTATCGACAGGCGCATATTTTTTATCAGACTCAGTCGAATAAATAAAATCGCCTTTGATTGGCTTGTTATTACTCATATAGCATAATATGACCTATGATTTCTTTAGGTCAGAAGGGTACAAGTTTTCGTTGTATTTTTAATATAGTGGAATCAAGAGTCCTGAATAACCAGCGTAGTTTTCCAAAAACAAACCAGACTGGTGTTGCCCATAGCCACTTATATGCCTTGTACCACAATTTCTTTTGGCGAGCTTTAGACTTTTCCAGTTCTAGCTTAAATTTTTCATTAGCCTCTATTCTGCCTCTATTGCACTCCTCTTCAAATCTTATAAGCTTTATATTTGAAAGTTCTCCTTTTGTAAATTCAGCCTCAAATTCTATCCAATAGTCATGATTGTCTCCATATAGCGATGTGTAAAACCTCACAAGTCCATGATGGAAAATTTCCTCTTCCCATTTTCGAGTACTTCTAAGGTATCCACCCAGAAAGTTAGAGCTATCCTTGGCCCACTCTCTATCGTGACACTCAAGGATCAATTTACCCCCCTTTTTTATTCGATACAGAAATAAGGAGCTTTCAAGATCCTTCGTTTGAAACGGCTCGTTTCCCCAATCAATATCTTTGCGCTCCAATTCGCCCACATCGTCAGGAAGAGGAAGTTTTTCCTCGCAATATATGTCGTCGTATAACCCCATTGTGTTTTTATTGTTTGTAGTATTTTAACAATTCCTCATAGATAAGTCAAATTTTAATCATCAAGTCTCCTGAACAGCTCCTTATTTTCTTCAAGGATTTTTTCAAAAATTTCCACATGGCTAGAGTGCTTACCTGTATATTCTGAAATGTGGATGTATCTGTTTTCAAGCTCTTCCCATTTTCTCGTCTTATAAAAAATATCTTCTGCCTTGGGGATAGAAAATTCAGAAAGTTTTGCCCTGTCAACAATTTGAATGCAATGCCCTTCGCCAAGCCAGTCACACAAAAATGCTTTATATTTCTTTTTCATCCAACCCCTTGAATTCTTGATGCTAATCAATTATGTCATTATCTATAGATTAAATGCGGCAATTGTGTCTTTAAAAGGGTTATCGCTTATCTCTTTAACTAACTCAAGCATCTTTTCTGCAATTTCACGAATTTCTTTTTGCGCATCGGGCTTATTTCTTAAATTTAAAAAGTGAACAAAACTTCTAAAGTTAAACATAACATCGGCTGTTATTTGCGTGTTATATGTTCTAAAGTAACGAGCAACTTCTTTAGCCCTATTTCTTGTAAAATTATATTTTTTTGTTAATTCCTCTATACATTCGTGATACATACGCAACCCTTCTTTACTGAATGCTGCTAATTCTCTCTGCCATTCCATAGGTAAATCGCGAGGGATAAGAATTTTATCTTCTTTTAATTCTTTATACCTTGCCGACTCTGCATTAACACTTACTCCAACCCTATGTTTCAGTAAATGAATGTGACTCGCAATATCTGTATCTACTAAAAAATGTAATCCCGACTTTTCAAAGGGGGTCTCGTGCTTATGGTCGGCTAGATATTTTAAAAGTTTAGGTATTCTATGGATTTTTTCTCTAGTCAATTCTCTACTGGTCGAAGTCCAAGCGGAGCAAGCGTGAGTTTCATCGGAGCCATAATACCCTAATAATTCAACAGTATTTCTCATTCAGTTATTAATTTTAATAAATACTTGGCACGTTTCCTAACCCCTTTAGGGAACTTAGATTTTTTATCAGCTATACAATGAAGGTCGTCTATATTTATTGGAAAGAGTTTTTGCTTTTTAAGTATTCTCTTTTCAATTAAATTTAAATAACTAGAGACCATTAGCTTAATTAAGGGTCGTAAGTATAGTAGGAACCCTTGCGAGGCTCATAATGAGGTATCTTAAGTTTCTTAAAGCCGCCTGAAACAGCTACTGAATTAGTCCTCAGAACGAAAAAAGACTGCCCCGAAGAAATGGTGATGTCTTCGGGTTCCCATTCATTAGCTAAATTGCAATGATAAATTGACCAACTCGTTCCTGTCCAGATACCTATTTGGTCTGCCCTGTTTTGATATTCACTTTTTTCCCATCCATCCAAAGGAATTAACTCGCTTAATTTTAAATCCATTGGAAAGGGGTTTGACATTAAAAACTTTTTACCTGTATCGGGGAAAAATAATTGAGAATCTAAACTAATATTCCCTGACGAATAAACTACAAAAGGGTCGCCAGCACGGATGTATACCATCCCCTCGTCAGGATAAACTATCATCTTATCTTGTGACGAGCGAGTGCCAAATGTCTGCCACATATTATTTTTAAAAAAGAAAGTCTTCCATCCCTGTACCCACAAAAGCAGTCTATCTTGTTCTTCAAAGTCTTCAGTAAATAAAGAAAACATTTTTCCCATGGTGCAGGCGGGAATGATGCTTACTTGATCATGAACTGCGGGAGATAAAGCCGAAAGATCAGCGTAAACCGCGTCATCTTTATTTGTTATAATAGGAAATACGTGGCCCGCATTATCGCCGTCTTTTATTTTTAAAAAATGAGGGTCAGAAGTTAATTCATTCTCTTCTAAATCCTTATCTTCGTAAAAATTTTCCTGAAGGCCATCTAGAACAATTTTACTCCCTATAACTTCTGTTACTAACCCTGTATAAACAGAATCTTCTTCATAGGAATACGATAAGAAATTTGCCCCAGTATTTATATTTAAAGTTGTGAGGCCGATAGGGTCGGTAGTTGTGGCTGTTATTTGGGAGGCTAAAATTAAAAAGAGTATAATTGCTTTTTTCATATTATTTTTTTACCTTGTATAGCCTCGCCACTTCCTTATTATGCTTTTCTAATTTTTCTAACCTTTCTTTTTCCGCTTTTTTTTGGAAGTATTTTTCCGTATAGATTTTTTTATTTTCTTCAATCTCTTTTATTATTTTGGGATACAGCGGCTCAAATGAATTTTCAAAAGGAAGAGCGAGGGGCTGAAAGTTATTTTTCAATTTGATTCTGGGTCAGAAGTTTTTGCTTTTTTAAGCCATTCTTTAGTTTTATTTACACCCATTGCTTCAATAAATTGCGTTAAATACATTGCGGCTTCGGTATCAGTTAGACAAATAGTTTCTTTTTTAACTACCTGTTCACCATAGCCATCATAGTCTCTCCCTATATTTAGATGAAGTTTAATCATTTATATGCGGTAATGTAAGTTGACGAGGATCATCTTCTTCGGGAGGTAAATTTTCTTCTACCTCTGCTTTTATAATACGCTTGGCCAAGGGATTTTTCATAAAGTTTTTTTGAGAAATGCGAATAATAAATCTCATCAAGGCAAAACTATAAGCTTTGGTCAACTCCATTTTATGCCCATGTGGAGACTCAATTAAAAAGGTATTATTTGCTTGATCCCACGTAAAGCGAGCGTGTTTTAGTTCTTTTACTATTTTCATTTAATTTATTTAATTTTTGTTGAACCCTAGCGATATCTAACACAGAAGCATGGCCTGTTTTAAAATTATCCCAATAAAAAAGTAAATCTGCCATCTCTTGTAACAAAGGATCATTTACAGCCTCTTCTTCATTAGGAGGCACAATTCCTTCTCGACGAATATGAATAATAGAACCGCCTAAGCCATATTTGATCCATTTTAACTCGTTCGGATAACGCACATCTGTAAAAATCGGTACACAGCCTGATTGAAGTAGAGCTTCGGCTTCACTTTTTACTTTAGAAATCCAATATGTCTCATCAATGCGACGCATTAATTTAGTGCCATAGGCTACTAAAAAATCTCTTATAATATTTTTTTCTTCTTCTACTTCTGTAAATGAGTCTATGCCTGTTTTATCCAATAAAAAATCGTACACATCTGCTCTCAATGCCTGAGCGAAACTCAACTTTTTACATGAAATACCTTTTTCTAAAAAATCCTGCTGGATAATGGAAAAAAATGTATCCTTACCACTTCGTGCGAGGCCACATAAACCTATACTTGTTATATTTTTCATTTTCTACAATTAGGGGCATAATTATACCCCATAAAACACACTAGGGCAATAAAGAAATTGACTATCCAAAAAGAATTACCCGCGCCTGATTGAATGACAGCGGCAAAAAGATTAAGGTAGCAAAATACAAAATTTAACTTACCTTTTGCGTTTAAATTATTTAAGTTAATTTTAACTCTTTAGAGAAGGTTTTTTTAATTTCAGCAATCGAAATAGAATCTATTTCTTTAAGTTCTGAATCTACAGGAAATCTTCCATTTTTTATCCTAAAGCTGTTCATGCCCGCAGAAGTAATATTGTGACGACTAAACTTTTTAGATTCTTTATCAAAGAAGTAATGATAACTCATTCCATCTTCAAAAAAACAAAAGTATTTCCACTTTAATTTAGTGCGTTGACATTTTACGCAGTTAGTATTTACCGAGGGGCCTTTCACTTTTTCCGTTCCTGATTTTTCTTTTGAGCCGCCAATACTTTAGGCGTAACTAATTGGCCGTAAAGACCTTCTACTAATGCGCCACTAGAGCGGCCCGTCTTTTTAGCTAGTTTTGCTAACGCGGGTTGTTTGGTAGGATTTAATCTCGCTTTTTTTGCCATAATAAGTAATTATAAAAACGTATATTACTCCATTATTTGCCACAAGTCAAGATTTTATTTTCCTGTGCTACCGAATCCTCCGCTTCCCCGCTCGGACTCTTCTAGGGCTTCAGCTTCTTGTATCAAAACTTGAGGTAGTTCCATTAGCACCAACTGTGCAATTTTATCTCCGATTTTGTAAGGATTTTGATTCGTCCAACTCATTCTGACCTTAATCTCTCCTCGGTAGCCACTATCTATAACTCCTACGGAATTTAATAAACGATGGCCTGTTTTAGAGATACTAGAGCGAGGAAAAAGTAAACCAACATTACCTTCTTCTATTTCAACGGCCAAGCCTGTACCAAATTCTATGAATTCAGCGCAATTTTTACAAGAAGTTGCGATCAAGTCCAAACCTGCATCGCCTTTTTTTGCATAATGAGGAATAATCGCTTCGGGAATTAGTTTTTTTATTTTAAGAATCATATTTTAAATCCATAACTTCTTCTATCAAATCAATATAAGTATCAATTATTGCAGGGTTCTCAGGGCTGCATTCCCAGATAGCCTCTTTAGCTTTTTCTTCGTACTCCCCTATATTATCTTGATGAAAATTTAAAGCGGTAAATAATTTATCCGCAGCATCTTTTACATTATAACCTTCATAAACGTAACCTGCTTCAAAAAAATCAGAGTTATGTACCACGGGAAGGTTAAGAAATAAAGATTCTAAAGTAGTATAATTCAAGCCGTTTTCTACATGATGAGAAAGACTAACTGCTGATTTAGAAAATATCTCAGAAATATTATGCCTCGCTCGCAATGTTATTTTAGAGTTCATAGGAGGATACAACGTACTAATAAATTTTTCCACAGCATCGTGATTAATTCGGCACGTTTCTATGCCGTAAAAATAAATTTTTTCTAAATTTTTAACGTCGTATCTTTGTGCAAAAGCCTTTAAGATATAAGCAGGGCAAATCAAATTTTTATTATAATTTAAGTTTGGCTCATAAATCGCCACCGACCTTTTATTTTCTATATTTTGATACTTATATTTTTCCCACCCCTTTCCAAGATTATTTAACAAAAAAATAGGCGACCAAATATAAGGACAAATACGAATCAATGCAGCATTTTGACGAGTTTGATAAAGTTGCATTTGAGGTTTATAATGAGGGCTAGTCCAAATTATCTTACGAGAAAAATTTGTAGAATATAACATAGCATACTTTTCTCTGTTGGGCTGCATTAATTCTGCACTCATGCAACCATAAAGATTTCCATATGTGATATCCACCAAGCGAACTCCTGCTTCGACCGCCTGCTCATAATACCCTGATGCCAAACTATAGACAGGGCACATAAGTATATCTAATTTTTTTTCTATGGCCTCTTCGAGGCTTAAAAAATTTTGAGGTTTATATTTCTCTATGTCATCTGCACGAGAAACTAAATGAATGTTATATTTACCTGTTTTTTCTAAAAGGTTTTTTAATAAAACGGCATTTTGATTATTGCCGTTAGAGAACAACTTATTTTTATCAGCATTTAAAGTAATGCCTATATCTAATTTTTTCATCACCGAGGATGGTATAATAATGGATAAAGTAAATTATCAGGTTTTTTTTCTTCAATATGCAATTCATTAAGTTGTGCTTGAAGCCTGAAGCATTCAAACAAAGCTTTATCGGCAGACAAAAGAGTGTGGTCTGTTTCCTGAAGTTCTTTTATTTTTAAAAAAGAATATACTTGAGACGCAGTTAGCGCAATTAAAAGTAAAATTAATTTCCTATTATTGATTTGCATTTTTCTTCCCATTTTGTGAATTCACGGTTACCAATAGGAAGCTGACGTTTAAGAGTTTGCGTGTCGCCAGCTTCTATTCTAATTAAATCATCTTCTTCTAAATCCTGACTACTCGCTTCTAATAATTCAGAAGACTCTAAAGCTTTGAAACGATGGGCAACATAAGGAGGGATATCTACGGATTCACCTTCTTCTAGAATCATAATGGTCTCTTTCCCATCTACTACAAAATCCACCTCTACTTTACCCGACAATACTAAAAAGCTTTCTTCTTTGCGCTTGTGGTAATGCAAGCTACATCTTCCAGCTTCATTTAGAGACAAAATCTTTACGCAATACCTTTCATTGTTATGAATTACTTTTTCGTTGCCCCAACCTTTGGGATTTATTTTTTTATTTTTATGTTTGGTAGGTAGATTCATATTTATTTAGTCCAGATTAAAACATTTTCTATTTCTTTAATAATATCATTATAAGCTACTTGTGTCAATAAATCTTCTCTTCTCCAGCGAGTATATAATTTATATTTGGCTTGGGAAGCACTTGAAACTTTAGCTTTTATAGTTAGACGCCCTCCATTATTTGCAGCTATTTTTTTCTTAGCCCACTCAAGAAGTTCGGCACGAGGCACGAGGGCGAATTCATTTTCTCGTTCAAACGCAATATGAGTGGCCTCGCCTTTAAGCCATCCATCTTTGCCTTGAACATTTTTAAATTCTAACCACAACCAATCATCATTGAAATCAGAATCTTTTCGCTTGTTTTTCTTTCGGGCTTTAACATCTATTTTTAAAGATTCCGATAATTTTATATTCTCAATAAAGAAATCAATATGTTTATGTATATTTTCTTCTCTGGTCGCAGGTGTAACTTTGTAGCCTTTATTTTTTGCTAACCTACTAAAAACAGTTTCGGCGTTCTCGCCTATTTTCGAACACTTTCCTCCTTCATCCCTCTGATTAACATAAGCCATATTTTAGTCTTCACTTTTTTGCTTTGGCTTAGGAGGATATTTATTATATAATAATTTTCTTTTGAGTTTATTCTTCCACTTCTGACTCTGTTTCATTTTCTATTTGTTGTTGTAAAATACTCGCAGGCGTTAATATGTTTTTTACAAGGCACGCATGATAACCAATTTTATAATTATATCGTTCACTAAAAATTAATAATGCTAAAATTATATACGGGGGCCATGATGAAAGGCCAATTGTACAATGAAGAAGATATGTAATAATTAAAAATGGAAATACCCTGTGACATATATGATTTACACTTGCTGTTAAAAAATTCATAACTATTTATTTTAAAGGGGTGCTGGAATCATACCAGCACCCCTTGTGATTGTCAATATAAAACCAAAATGATTTTAGAAACTATGAGTAATACCTACTGTTACAGCGACGTCAGGAGCCTCTAAATTTACATCTTGTAACTCAGTATAATCAATACCAACAAACAAGTCAGTATTTTCTTGAAGCTGGTAAGTTCCTACTGCTTCTAAGCTATAATAAGTCGCACGTTGGTCAGCAATAGAAGTATTGCCAAGGGTTCCAATGGCTTCAATACCAATTTGTTCCCCAATATTAAGACCTTGTGAAACACGGCCTTCGTAAGTAGCGACAGCTTCTGAAGTATTATAGTAAATACGTACAGATGGAGAAAGAATAAACTCCGCACCTAGATCAACATAAAGTTCGGTAGCATCACCCACAACGTGATTATCGTCATAAGTAATGATGCCGACAGCCGTTTCAATGTTATCCAATAAAGAAACACTAGTTTCTAAGGACAATTGAGTTTCGTTCTCGTAGTCTTGTTTAATATTAGTAAAGGCACCTACAGAAAAATCAATGCCAAACACATCGACACCTAGTCCCATAGAACCTTGAATAGCAGAAGTGTTACCTGCTACTCCTCTGAACCCGATATCGGAATCGTGACCCAAAGAAAAGCTGCCAGACACTTCTTCTGCGTTTACTTTATTATAGGCAAATAGGCCGACACATGCAGCGACGACAATACCTATGATGAGTTTAGTTTTAGTCTTCATATATATTTAGTTGTTGTCAGGACATTTGATGTCCAAAATTTCTACTTCTGTCCCCGCTTTATTCATAATATAAGTAAACTGTTCTTTTGCGGAGTCCTCGCAAGGAGCTTGAATAAATCTATTTCGCTTTACTGTGTCGCCTTTTTTGCGATAGGTAAAATCAAATTCGTGCATTCCCCACGGGCCTTTGGACTTATTGGCATTTCTTTTATTCTTGTTAATCATTTTTATGAGACAGGGTAAATTCAGCTTTGCCCATCACGCCATTGATCAGGATAAAACCGCTTATTCTAATAAAATTTTCTTCAAAAACTATATTTCTGTGAAATACTTCAAAATCTAAATGGGGGTGAGAGACAGTAATTTTATCAAATTCAACATGGCGAATCGAGGCATCCCTTAATTCACAATTATTAATTATCTCTAGATTGGTCTTTAGGACTTTTAGATCGGCTTTCATTTTTAAGTTCTACGATAGAGTTGACTAATAAAGATATCGCTTCTTGATGTTTTTGCAGTTGAATTTGTATTTCTTCTAAATCAACACAGTCATTGTAGAGCATCGTTTTACACAAACCATCGCATAAAGTTTCAGATGGCAAGTCATCTTTCATGCCCCCTTAATTAATAGAGATGCAAATTCTTCTAATGAGGCTTCTTTAAGTAATTCGTCTTCAAATAAAGAATATATTTGGTCCTCAGTGAACCCTTCCAGCTCTGCCCATTTATATTTTTTTTGATCGATATAAAAACATCTTACCTTTGCATTAGCCACGCCTATACTGCCATAACTTCCTGCGTCAGTACCCACAATAAAAACTTGAGAAGAAGTTGGTATTGAAGGTATACGACTGTAAAACTCAACACCATTATTCTCACAATATTGCTTTAAAAAAGCTAAAGCTTGAGTGAGTTTTTCTGTGTTATTATTTCCCATAAAGGGCGTTAAATATAGATTTAGATTTCTTGCGAAGTTCCGCACGGCGACTATTACGTTCAGCTTCTTCTTGTTCTCTTTGTCGTTTTAATCTTTCAGCTTCTTCAAGCTTTTCTTTCGTGTCGGATTCCATTTGAGCTAATTCTTCTCGCCTTAATCTATCCGCCTCTTCTTGTTCAGAAGTTCCCCTAGCGCAAATTAAAAATAATATGCGCTGTTCGGGGTCTTCTGAAGCCATTTGTTCGGAATAATCAATAAGATCAAGCCATTGCGCTTTATCTAAAGAAACATAATTCACACTCTCCTTAACTTGGTTAGGAAGTGATGCCGAAGTGACCAATGCGTAATCTAAATTCATAGATTATATTTTACACTAACAAATCAGGTACTTCTTCATTAACTTCTTCAGAAGCGGTCGCCACAGGAGCTTTTTCGGCTGAATTTGACTGTGGAGCTTCTGATTCATAAACTATAAAATCAGGCGCACGTTCATTTTTAGCCTTGTTCTTATTAGTAAAGATTACGATCTTTACTTCTTTTTCAACCCCAAATTCACCAATCCGCAAGGTTCCTGTGAGGTAGTTTTGATTGCGCCCTTGGCGCTTCCATAAGGCTCCAAGCTCACGCTGGCGCCATTTGCTATCATTTGTTTGTTCTTCGCTCATATTTATTTTATTTGAGGTTGTATAGGTTTTGAAGTTCGTTGATAAAATCTTGTTGAGCTTGTGGGCTTTTAATTTTTTTAAAAGCTTTTTTGGCTCGGCGGTACGCTCTGTTACTTACCTCATCTTGAGGATTTATAATTTCACGGAGCTTTTTTGAAAAACGTTGATTCATTGTTGAGGGATACTCTACTATATTTTTAAATAAAGTCAAGCTTTTATTTCAGGATATCCTGCTCGGGAATGATGGATTACTGTATTTTTATTAGGAAATTTTTCATTTACAACAGGATTTTTGGCTCTATGATTGTATTCATCAGGTAAAATACCCAAGCGCAAATTAGTCTCCCATAAAACGCAACGCAATGATAATTGATCATTACCCGCTTCTTTTTTTACCATATCTTCATAATAAAGATCAAACCATTTATCCCAAACTTGCTGAGTCCTCTCATTATTTTTAAAAGCGATTACGCCGCCATTAACTTCAGGAAAAGCCAGAGGAATATGTGAATACTTAGGAGGGACAATATTTGAAACCCTAACTGGCCCATGTATACCCAAAATATCAAATTTTTCTAACATATCAAAGATAAGTTCCACCCTGTTATCAAGAATCATGGTGTCGGAATCTAAATATAAAGTTTTTTCATAAGGTGAATTCTGTAATGATCTAATTTTACTAAAAAATGCACCTTTTTTGGGGAAGTCAGGTAATAATTTAATCTTAGAAATATTTTTTAACGGCGGATGCTCTAAGGTATCACTAAATAAAGTTATATCAATATCGGGAAGAAATTTTTTAAGTGACCCCGCGCTTCTGTCCGCATAAAGAGAATACGAAGCTTGCTTACTGAAGTAAGGGCATGGGCCTGTAGAGCAATATATTACCCCTCTGGTATTATTGGCCATATTCGTAATTAAACTTTTTAAAATCTAACTTATATTTGCGGTAAACAATATCCATAGACTTTTTATCGTAAATGTCTTGATATTTTACTTGAGGGCGACTTTTATTTTTATTTAAATGCAAAGGCTTTGTGTCGTCAGGTAGCCCTAGATTCCTCATAACTGTTGAAAAGTCTTGCTGAAAATTTTCAAATTTTCCAATAAAATCCATTGCTTGAACGCCCTTATGGAGGGTATATCTATATTGAGAATCAAAATGGAAATGATTTTTATCTTGTGCTAAATGTTTCTGAACAAAAAAATTAAAATCCTCTTTGTATTTTTTCTTTAAAGCATCTGACCAGAAAAAGGTGCTGACAACCCACTCAAACGGATTACGCACGAAGGTAAATTTAAAATAAGTTTCTAATGCTTCTGAAGGGAACAACCTGCGAGAGGCCACTTCTACTTGTTTTTTCTCTTCAGGAGGGTGAAAGCGATATTTAGGATAAATTTTCCCTGCGTCTTTGCCTGCATCCTTACCCATGTAAGGAAATGTGTCCAATTCATCTAATGTGCAATGCTTTTCAATGCCCAAATTGACAAAATGCCAATCAATACCCGTTAAGGCCGTTTCGATAGTAGTTCCCGCTGTTTTCGGGATATGAATAAAAATGCATTTATGAGCGTGATGAATCATGTGTAATATTAGATATGCCGATAATTATTGATGCCACACTAAGTGAACCGCCTAGCTCTTTAGCTTGTTTTCGTGATGTGACACTTTATGCTAATTGCTTTATTAAAAGAAGAGTTGTCTTAGAAGCGGATCCTGAAATAAAAGACTTTTATTGGAAATGGCTTACTGAGAAAGGAGCGTTTGATTTTATTGAAGATATAATCGATCCTTTTTCAGAAAATTACTTTTCTATCCGCATGAAAAAAGGTAATATTACTGTTCCATGTATTCATGCAGGTAATTTAAATTTTATTCTTCAGGGGCTGCTGGCGTCTCAGGCTGGCCCGTAGATCCAAACAAAGTTTTCATAGTCTCCACTAACGAAGAATATTTATCAACTTCTTCCAAAGTTTTTTTGATCTCCGCAGATAAATTGCCATGATCTCCAATTCCTACGGGCATACTTACTAGTACCTCTAGGTCGGCGCGACGCTGGTCAAGCAAGCCAGCATATTCATTATAGATTCCTTGAATATATTTTTCTTTCATAAGTCTAAATTTTCTAATAAAAAGTCTTGAAGGTTGTCGGTGAATTCATACGTGTTGGGGAGGTTGTAAATGTTTTTTATGATATGAAAAAAATTAGCTTCCGCCACAACAATAATGGCGCTACGAGCATAAGACTCTTTGCCATATATGTCAATATACTTTTGGCGCAAATCGTCAATCATCTTTTCGGTGTCCTCCCCGAATCGAGGGTTATACTTTAAATGACCAATTGTTACCAAGGTTATCATGCAGGTTTTAAAATAAAAAAATAGTAAAGCAGTGTGCAGGTAAGGAGAAATATTGCATCTAACATTCCGCTATTGTACTATAGAAAAAAAATTTGTCAAGAAAAAATAGAGGAGGAGTCTTCCATAAACTATACTATAGTAAATGAAAAGTATTTAATCAATCAACTCGTATAAGTCTTGTATTTTGCCCCATAATATTTTATCGGCATTTAAAAAATCATTTTCGGCATACAATATATGTTTACGACTATTTTCTTTTTTATTTGAGTATGGTTTTATGTTTGGGAAAGTTTGCTCAATTTCTTCTAACTTATATGTGAATTCAGAAATTTCTTTCGCCCTAAGGTTCCAATGATAATATATCTTCATACCATTTTTTATTTTAGAATCTAAAGGATTTAAATTAAGAACTTTATAAAAGTATGTCCATGCTTTATCACTCATGGCCGTAAAAGAAGATATAGTATCTATTGGCCTCCTAATTTGATGAAAAATAGGTATTGACGGGAATTTATTTTTAACTTCTTCCATCGTAGGTCCATATAATGGCGGGTTATTAATTAGACACCAACTTGATATTCCGTTTTTATTTATATTTTCATGACCTATGTTGAAGAATTTGGAGGCGAATCCCGTACCACTTCGTGGACATCCACTTATTATATACTTGTTCATATTGCCATTATACTATAGGAAAAAAAATTTGTCAAGAAAAAATAGAGGAGGAGATTTCGCTAAGAAGTCCATTGTGCCATCTTTGCCTTATTTAATAAACATCCAGTTTCGGCATGGCATTTTTTCCGTAGCGCTTGTCTGGTAGCACCAGTCCCCGTAATAGTTTAATGATAAGTTATGTTTATGCGCCAAACAAAATTCGTCAACGGCTTTTTTTACCCCAAAGGTAAAGCCGAAAACTTTTTCAACATCTTTTACGTGGTAGTCATCTCCCATCATGATACCGCCATATTTTAGCTTGGGGTAAAATAATTCTAGATCTAACTTGACCGAATTATAGGTATGATTACCGTCTATATACACAAAGTCTAAAGAATTTTTTGCAAAATGAGAATGCGCATTATGAGAATATTCCCTAATGATTTCGAATCTAGAAGTGAAGCCTTTTAGGTTTTCTATTGTATTGTTGTAGTCCGACTGATGGTCGTGAATGTTTTCATCGTAAACGAATTTGTCTTGCTCTTCCCATGGGTCAATTAAGTATAGCTTGGAGCCCTGCCAGCCTTCTAGTAAAATCTTGGAAAATTCCCCTTTCTTTACTCCGATCTCCGCACCTATTCCATGCGGGCATAATTTATTCAAAAAAGATGTTATATTAGACCTGTGAGTTTCATAGTTGGAGACTATTTCTTTCATGAGGTATTTATATGCCAAAATTGGTGGAGGCGGCGGGAGTCGAACCCGCGTCCTCATCGTCTTCAATCTTCTGTTTCTACAAGCTTAGTTAATTTTTTTTAAAGTTATGATATTAACATCCAACTTCTTGTTTCATTTATTTACAGTTTATGATACAAGTAAACTGTTTCTGTTTGTGCAGATGTCGTCCTCTTCTAATTTTATCTGCGTCCAAAAAGAAAAGGGGCAGCTTATGCTGCAACAGCCAGCTGACGCGCAACGCTCTTACGAGCGATAATCTTGCTAGAAGCAACCTTCTTGGCAGGATTAAAGCGGTCAAGAAGACCTTGTATAAGTTGAGTTTTGGCACTTATAAACCACGGGCTTTTTAAGGAGCCAGCCCACTCCTGCTTGCGGCAAAAGTATCCAACATGAGTCGAATCCATTACGCCCCCAAAATTTACTCGTTTTCTTCAGAAGGCGTTTCTTCGGAAGAAGCTTGTGGAGGAGTAAGAGTAGCCTTAAGCTCTTCTTTTTGCTCTTCAGTTAGCTTTTCGAGTTCCGCATCAACTACTGTTTCAGAGAAGTTACGGATTAATTCTACAGTTTGATGAAAAGGAATATTGTTGATAGCCCTGCCGATTAAGATATTTTTTAGTTCTGAGTCAGTCATAATACTTTTATTATAATAGTTAAATTAAATTTCTCTATAGTCTACATGCAATAAATCTTTTATATTTCCTCCCGCATAAGAAATGGAGGATTGTAGGTCTTGGGTAATTTCTTTATACTTTTCTTTATATCTCATGCCATTACTTTCAACCTCTCGTACTACACCTTCGACGTGGTCTTTGCTCCCCTTGTTCCTTTCACTTGCTGAACCAAAGTATTGTTTATAAATTTTATGGTCGCGGGGTATAGTGGGAGCAGGGCTATCGGTGCATTGGCTGAAAATTGAGCCTGCCATAACTAGGGTGGCTCCTGCTCTAATAGCTTTTGCAATATCCCCATTAGCTTTAACCCCGCCATCGGCTATCAGGGGGACTGCGGCCACAGCCGAACATTCCAGCATGGAAGAAAACATAGGGTAAGTAAAACCTGTTTTGTCTTTAGTGATGCAAGCTAAACCTTGGCCAATACCTACTTTAATACAATTTGCGCCCCAATCTTCTAAATCAATAATTGCATCCCTTGTCGCTACATTGCCTGCAATAATAAATACATGGGGCAAATGCCTTTTTATGTGAGCAATCATTTCCTTCATAAGGATAGAATGCCCATGGGCAATATCAATTGTAATAAAATCTACTCTTAGTCCACTATTGGCTAATTGAACAATGTGTTCCTGATCTTTTTGTTTAACGCCTACGCTAATGGAAATGGTTTTCAAAGTCCTCGCTTCGCTACAAAAAGAAACGGGATCCATATCAAAACGATGCATTATATAAAAATAATTGTCATCGCTAAGTTGCCTCGCTCGATTTAGGTCAATAACCGCCTTCATGTTTGCGGGAACTACAGGCAATTTAAATTTTCTACCTCCAAATTCTACGCTAGTATCTGCGTAAGAACGAGATCCTAAAGTAGAATATTTAGGCATTAAAGTAATATCGGAATATTTTAAAGCTTTCATTATCTAAATTCCTTTCTTAGTAATCTCCAACGATCTGAATCTATTTCTTTGCTCCCATCATCAATAGCATAAAGCATATTTAATATTTCTTCCAAAGAATTATAAATGTATTTATGGGGAAACATACCTAGCATCCATAATGGAGTTTTAGATTTGCCCCCTTCCATACTTACAAAAACAGGTTTTTTCATTCTCACCGCAGTAACAATTTCTTCTGCACTTCCCCAACTAGCTACATCAGGAACCAGATGGGCAATGATGAAATCTGAACGATCTACCAAATTAAGATCATAAGCTCTAATAGTTTTCATTCTATCAGTAACTCTATCATATTGTTTGGTTTTCATCCAAACATCCATTTGTTGACGAGTCGCCTCGTCTTCTTCCACGTCTTTAATAAAAGGTTTTTTGTAAGGATCAAAGCAAGTAATTCCCAGAGGCGTCAGTTTTTCAGCGACTTCTTCTCTCCAGTTGCGACCACTGAGATATTGCATGTGGCCTACAAGGTAGGTTTTTGTTTTATCTAATAAATTCATTATTTTCCCATGTTACCAAAGGGGAGGAGAAAAGTCAAGTATTTCTTAGCCTTAGCGCAGCTTCTGCCTTCTCCCACTGATTAATGAAGTTAAGAGCTTCCTTGTAAGAGCATAGTTGCCTGTCTATTCTCTCGCTTTTAATTCCTTTTTTAATGCCCGATACCACCCTGAATTTTTTAACTTGCTTTCCTTCGCGTTTAGAAAAAACATTAAAGGGAGTTATTGTCCATTTAACTTCTTGGCCTAATCTGTTAAGCCGTGTTAGCCTTTCTTTTGATTCTTTATGGGACTCCTCGAATAACCTATCGAATCTTAAGAAATCTTTAAAAAAAAGAATTTTTTTATTATTCATTGTCTTAATGTTGCGGATGGGAGGAGTAATTCTCAGCGATAAGCTTTCTCCATATTCATCAGGGCGGACATAAGCAACATCTTCCCCTTTGGGTAGCTCAGGACAATAAACAGCTAAAATATCAAATTGTTTATTTACTACATAATTATTTTGAAGTACGTCCCCTTTAGATTTTATGTTAACCCTGCGAGGGGATAGTTGAATTACACCACTCCTACAGCCAGAGTTATCGGTAGCTCTGTATTTCACTTGAATTTCGTAGTATTGCCCCTCGTATTTAGCTATTATGTCATAAGCCGCCGATTCAGTACAGGGATTAAATACCGATACCCCTTGTTTAATTAAATCAGCTGAAACCATCAAGACTCCTATATCTCCTTTCTCGCAAGTAGTTAGGCCGTCTTTAATATTTGTCCGCATCACTTTATTCTCATTACTTCCCATTTTACTTTTTTTTCCTCTATTAACTTTTTAATCCTTCTTTGGTTGGCATTTAACTGGCTATTCCCAGTTTTAATTTCCATAAAAATGACTTCTTTTTCTTCAAAAATAATAAAGTCTATGGGGCTTGCTAAAAATCTCGCTTGCTTACGATCATACTTGAAGTCTTCCAGTAAGGGCGCAAAATGTTCCGCTATTTGTCCTGTTCGGACCTCGCTTTGTTTCTTCTGAGAATACAGCTTCTTGTATGCTGCATTTTTAATTTTTAAAAGCTTCTGAAGCCTCCAGATATATAATCCCACCAGCACCCCTGCTAAAAGGTAAATGTACTGCACTATGATTTTATATTTATTTTTTTATTTTTAGAGGAAACTTGTATAGAGGAAGGCGAGTCGGTTAAAATTAATTTAGCGATGGGAGTTTCAATTTGGTCGCGAATAATCTTTTTTAAAGGACGGCATCCGAATTTTTGTTCCTCCGTTTCTTGAGCTAATAAATTTATCGCAGAAGGAGATACTTTAAATTTAATTCCTCGAGCTTGCAGACTTTTGTGAAGTGGCTGAAGTTCAATTTTACAAATCTTTTTTAGAGTATCTAAAGAATGGTTTTTAAATAAAATTATTTCATCTAAACGATTTACAAATTCAGGCTTAAAAAATTTCTTAGCAGCTTCTGTTATTTCATCTTTAAGGTCTTCGGGGTCACGCGCTTCTTCGGTGGCACTACCGAAAGTCATTGTTTTTTTAGAAAGTAATTCACTTCCAAAATTACCCGTAGCGATAATGATGCAGTTTTCAAAACTTGCGGCCTTACCGACATTATCAGTTAAACGCCCTTCTTCTAATATTTGTAATAAAAGCAAAATTATATCAGGGTGAGCCTTTTCAATTTCATCAAACAAAATTACGGAATAAGGCTTTTTGCGAACTTGCTCGGTTAATTGTCCTGCCTCATCAAAGCCCACATATCCTGGAGCGGCTCCTGTTAAACGGGACGCATTAATTTTTTCCGAATATTCCGACATGTCAATGTGAATAAGATTCTTTTCGTCGCCAAACATTTCTTTAGCTAAAACTTTAGCTAAATAAGTTTTTCCCACTCCTGTTGGGCCAAGAAACAAAAATGACCCCAAGGGCCGACGCTCCTTAGTTAAGCGTATGGAATTGCGCAACATTGTGTCCGCCAAGGGCTCGACAGCATGGTCTTGGCCTATAACACGCTTAGTAATAATTTGAGGCAGGTTAATTAGTTTATCTTTTTCGCTTTTACTTAGCTGTCCGACGGGGACACCTGTTTTTTCAGCAATTACTTCGCAAATATGACGCTCTTCTACCGCTACTTCTTTGAGTTCTATTTCTGCGCTCCAGTCATTTAAGATGGATTTATATTCCTCAAACAAATCATCTATATTCTCCATGATTTTATCTGCTTCAGGAGAGTCAGGTTTATTCATTAATATATCTATCTTGCGCTCTACGTCCTGAGCACTAGGAGGTCGTTGAAAATTTTCAATTTTACATTTTGCAGCGGCCTGATCTAATATATCTAAAGCTTTATCGGGAAGCGCGCTTTCTTTAATATACCGCACAGATAAATCAACAATTTTTTGTAAAATAGGCGACTTAAACTTAACTGAATGAAATTTTTCGTAAGAAGGGGCAACGCCTTGAAGTATTTTTAAAGCATCAGCAGGAGAAGGCTCTTCAACTGTAATGGGCTTAAAGCGACGAGATAACGCTCCATCTTTTTCTATATTTTTTTTGTATTCCTTAAATGTAGTGGCACCAATACATCTAACTTCACCTCGAGCCAACATGGGTTTTAAAATATTAGCGGCATCCATGCTTCCTTCGGCACTTCCAGCTCCTACTAAAATATGAAGCTCATCAATAAAAAGTATAATATTGGGATCCGATTTAACTTCTTTTATTAAACCTTTTAGCCTTTCTTCAAATTGCCCTCTATATTTGGTTCCCGCTACCATCGCCGATAAATCAATTCCATAAATCATAGCGGGAAGTAAAAAATCAGGGGCACTACCAGCAACTATACGTTGGGCAAGCCCTTCAATTAAAGCGGTTTTCCCCACTCCTGGATCACCTAAAAGTAGAGGGCTATTTTTAGTCTTACAACATAAAACTTCACATAATTTAGAAATCTCAGTCTCTCTAAGTATTAATTTGGAAAATTTACCTTGAAGAGCTAAGGCATTATAATTTACCCCATATTTTTCTAGATGCTCTTTACTCTTGGGAACAGTAGGAAGTGATGCGGGGTTTTCATGTACTTCTTCATATTCAGTAAATTGGGTAGCATCGGTAAAATAAAGTTTTATTTTGGTAGCGATGGCTTTTAAATCTAAATCTAAGTCTAAAAATGTTTTCAACAAAGATTTCTTTTTGAGGTTAACTACGCCAAGAAAAAGATGCTCTACCCCGACATAATTGTGATCAAATTGGATAGAGCTGTCTTGAGCCAATCTAATAATACCCTCTACTTCGGGATCAAAAAAACACGTATCAGCAGGTTTTAATTTTTTTTTATCCAAGTTTTTTAAGAGCGTGCTTTTTAAGGCCTTGGCGTCAAAACTCAATAAGCTAATTATCTCGTAAAGAATCCCTCCGCTTTGCGACAAAAGAGAAACTAAAAGATGTTCTGCAAGTACCGTGTTTTCCCCCGCAGAGCGGGCCAAATCTTTAGAAAAACGAAGGGCTTGTTGCGCCCGTGGAGTAAAATTGGGTTTGGTATCTGGCTCCATGTTGTATAATAATTACACTTTATTTTAAATCACTTAGTTTCATATAGATGATTTCATCCATAATTGAAAGACTGTCTATAAACAATATATCTTCGCCTTTAGCCCCTGAAACAACAGCTATACTACCTTTATCGGGGAGGCCCCCATTTTTAGCTAAAAACTCTTCTACCGAATTTTTTTGAACCCAACCTCTGTTGCTTCTGACCCTGCGGTTTATCATCATACAGGGTATCGTACCTTTTTCATCTGAGAGCATCAATTTTATATATTCATTTCCATTTTGACTTCGACGCTTAAATATATCTTCAATGGTGCCTACGAATTTACGACTTTCACGCAATTCTAAGCTTTCAAAGGTTAAGGAGTCAGAAAGCTCTCCTGCTCCCACTCTAAATACATCTCTTAAATTTTGGCTGTAGCTGTATCCCAATAATTGATTTTCGAAGTACCAGTTAGCGAATTTTTCATGCTTTTTATTTTTATTATAAATCGCTTTATATTTGTCGTATTTTTTCTTAAAAGTTTGAAAGCGAGAGGCTTTGATTAAAATTTTTCCATCATCACCTAATGATTCATTCTTAACGCAATCGACAATGCTATTGAGGATATCCCAATTATATCTCTCTCCCATTTCCATAAAATTTCTTTTTTCCCTGTCTGTCAAAATATTAAATGCTTGCGCTTCAAGGACTAGGCGACACCTATTGGTTTTATAACTGGAAAGTGCTCCCGCCTGTATAAAAGCGGAAAGAACTCCGATATTTAAACCCGAACTCTTAGCCGCAAGGAAAATGTCATATTTATTATTTATTTCCGTTTGCCTAAAAGCATTTAAAGCGTCCATAGATTTATCACTGATCCCTTTGATGCTATTTAAGCCGAAACGAATGTCCTTACCTTCAAGAGAAAAATCACTTTTAGATTTAACAATATCAGGGGGTAATAGTTTGATATCAAAAAACGCCAGCTCTTTAGAAATAGCAGATATTTCTTCGTGAGGAGCAGGCTCAAATTTAGTCATCTTTAGCAAACTCAAAAAGAATTGCTGGGGATAATTAAATTTTAAATAAGTAGTCCATGCCGCTAAAGTAGCGTAAGCAATGGAGTGACTTTTATTAAAGGAATAATTAGCACTATCTTCAGCTACTTTCCAGAGAAAATCGCCTACTTCATGTGGTAAATTGTTTTCAATAATTTTTTGCTCAATCTTACTTTTCCACTTCGGCATCTCTTCTATTTTTTTCTTACCTACAATGCGCCTAAGTTGTTCAGCTTCATCCAAGCTAAACCCTACTGCAACCGCCATCTTCATTAGTTGTTCTTGATATAACGGAATCCCTCCAGTATAGCTTAATATTTCGTTAAAAATAGCATGAACGCCTGCAACGGATTCTTTTTCTCGATTTTTAATATAATCATCAAGGAAGTCTAAGGCTCCTGGCCGTGCGAGAGCGACCACAGCACTTAATTCTTCTAGATTTTGAGGAGATATTTTTTTACAGACTTTAAAATTAGTTTCTGCCTCAATCTGAAAAAGGCCTCGTGGAGACCTTAATTCTTGTAAATTATCGTAGATCTGATCGGAATCGATGGGTATTCCTGCTGAGTCAATACCTAAAGCGTCACACGTATTCTGGATAACACTCAAAGTTCGTAGACCTAAAATATCAAACTTTACCATCAATTCTGCAACCCAGTTCATATCATAACCAGTTACTAAGGCCCCGTCTTTAGTATGCTGAACAGGGCAAATATCCGTAATAACTTGACGAGATATAGCGATTCCTGAAGGATGAACGCCTGTGTTTTTATTCAAACCTTCAAGTTTTCGAGCGATAGCAAAGACTTTTGGGTTTTCTGTTGCCCAATCAGCTAATTTTTCACTCTCTTCCACCGCTTCTTTTAAAGGCATTACTTTGCCAAATACTTTAGGGATAAGGTCGCTAATTAAATTAACATCAGCCTCTGACAAGGCCCCCGCAAGTTTTCCACACTCTTTTACGCATAATTTACCACTTAAGGTATTAAGAGTTAAAATTTTGGCAGTTCTATTTGGGTAACTTTTTTCAATGTAGTCTACTACTTTTTGTCTATGCTCGTAAGCAATATCATTGTCTACATCAGCCAACAGGCTGCCATCTAGATAAACAACCCCATCTTTTTCAATTTGTCTAGCACGACTTTTGGAAACAAATCTTTCAAAAAATAAATCATATTCTACAGGGTCAATTTGGGTGACGCCAATTAAAAATAAAACTAAAGACCCTGCGGCTGAACCTCTTCCTGGGCCCGTAGGAATATCATTTTCATGACAAAAATTTAAGATGTCCCAGTTAAGCAGAATATAATCTACAAAACCTAATTCATCTAAAATGGACAACTCCATTTTTACGCGCTCATAATATTTATCTTTATTCTCAGCCAGATTAATCTTATGTTTTTTAATTCCGTCTCGACACAGCTGAGTTAAAAATTCTAAATTACTAGATTCTTCCGTGATTCCTAATTTTTTATAAAAACGTGAAGCAATATTGATTTCAGGCAATAATACTCCCGCAACTACGCTATCTGAGTAGTCCTCAAAGCCCGAAGTGAAATCTTTTATATTTGGGTTTCCCATAGCTGCTTAGTAAATAATTTAAAATTTATTGAAATGTCATATAAGGCGTCATGTAGTTTTTTCTCATCAAAATCTAAGTCATAGTCCTTACATAATTGCAATATACTAGTCCTAACACCTTTAACCCGATGATGCAGTAATTTATATTGCCACGAAAGAAAAGAGTCTTCAGGGTCAAATTTTATTTGATTTTTAATCGCCCGCGCTATGCAATTTGTGTCAAGACAGCGCCCTAGATAACTGTAATCAACTGGTTGCCCACATAAGCGACGCAGGATGCCATGCACATAAACGTCAAAACCTAGAATATTATGGCCAACTACCATGTAGTCTTCATCATAAAGATAGTGCTCAAATTCTTTCAATACAAATAATGGGTCTACCGCTTCTTTACGGTATTTTTTTTCATTAAACCTTGTGATGCGCTTTGCGTCTGCGGATATAGGTAATTCTTCCCAATTAATATAATAATTTTTCTTTTCTTTGATGTTGCTTCCCTCTGCTAACAAAAAGCTTAATTGCCACGGCTTATTGTCCAGCGAGCCAAGATTAAGCGAGCAAGTCTCAAAATCAAAAAGCAGATACTTTTGTTTATTATTAAATCTCAGAAGGTTATCGTTCATTTATTGCCCTCCAGCTCTCAAAGCTAAACTCAGGGGAGCCACAATGATCTAAATTGGGGTTTTCTAGTGTGGCTTTTTTGTAAAATTGGCGAGCGCATAAGCACTTATAGGTTTGAAACGCCTCAAAATCTTTTTTATTCTTATAATAAATGCTTTTAGTTTTGATGGGAGTTTTGCAATAAAACTTTACTTTTTCTTGCAAGACAGAATCAAAAGGTAATCCGTTATCTTCTACAAAATAAAAGGGGTCAGTAAAAGAAAAATCAGGTATACAACTGGAAAATTTAAATAAATTTTCAAAAATAAAAGAATCATAAAAAGGGATGGCTAGTTTAAGCGAATCATCACACCAATATTCAAACAATTTTTTATTATCAATCTTTCCTTCTCCTCCAGTAAAGGCAAAGCTATAAATTTTGTTTAAGATTTTACAGCCTTCGGCGTTTTGTGCAAAAATTACAATCTTATGCATGCAGCTTTGATCTTCCGCTTCCAAGGAGTCTACTATATTAAGTCTCAACCCAAATCTTAAATTTAAATCAAGTTTCTCGCAGGTTTTTTGCGCTTGAAGGAAGCCTACTAGGGAATCTTCTATTAGAAATATCTCCTTTAGGCCACCCTCAATAGCTAAATCAAAAATACTGTCGGATCCTTTACCATCTTCACTCGACTTCTCAGGAGAAGCTAAGGTTAAAATAGACTTTCCGATGCTATAATGAGATTTAAATAAAGGAATTGTCATTCTGCTATGATACAATAATTAAGCAGTAAATGTCAAGACTATTATAAGTCAAAGTCGTCTTTTATTTCTTTATTCCAGTGAGGGCATCCTTTATAATGCCTCAATTCTACAGACTCACCTTTGCTTTCATCGCTAACTAAATCTTCGCGACAATCTTGAAAGGCGCTTTTTATAATTTTCCCATCTTTATTCAAAAGAACATAATAATCTTGAGGTTGACGATAAGGGCAAATGTAGCTGGGTATAGGGTTTCCTTCAGCGTCCAAAACCTCCTCTCCTCTGATTTTTTTAAAACCTTCTCTGCCGCACACTAAAGGCCCTCCAAAGGTTCCATCTTTAGGATAGCCTTTTACTGCTGCCATATTGCTCAAAGCAGTAACTTCTGTAAAGTTGTCTAAATATCTTTGCGCGTCAGTTAATTGATACTCAAATCCATCAAGCTCTTCATTAGAAATTTCTTCCATTTGGCAAACCCCTTTACTCGGTTGGCCAACCATATCTATTTCTAAAGGAAATTTTAAAAATAAAAACTCGCAATTAACGGTTTTTACTTCGGGATAAAGTTTTTTAGTAGCAAGGCAGTAAATTAAATCTTGAAGATTGTCGGTTATGTCCCCCCCTTTAAAAACCTGCTTACTAGTCTTAAAGTCACGAATTAGCGCAGTGCCATCATCATATAAAAATAACTTATCAATGAAGCCTAAAACTTTATAATTTAAATCACCTTCGTTAATAGTTAAATCAAATTTTTTCTCCGTTAAAACTTCTGTAGGCTTCTTATTTCTGTCTCCATAAAAATCAAAAGTAAGACCATTAAGTGCCATAGCGTCAATTAATGCTAAATTTTCTTCATCAGCGACATTTAACTTTTTTGCGTGATAAAGGATTAATTTATTTAAAGGCGCATCGGCAAGAACAGAACCCAGTTTAATAATTTTATTATAATAATTATGGCGTTTGGGGTGTGCTAAAAGTTCTAACACTAGGTGGACAATCCATCCTCTGCTTGAGCCATCATTGCCCTTGTCAGGCAGTTTTAAAACATAACGACACCAATATTGCCAACTGCACTGCTTGGCTAACTTTATACGGCTGGCACTTAAGGTATTCATGTTAATCCAAAAATTTAATGTTTTTATATAAAGATTTCGATATTAATTTTTGGCGATGAAAATCTGTAATATATTTCTTTAAGTGAGGAAGCTGATATTCAGTGGTTAATCGTGCAGACTTTTCTTTCCATTTGGAAAAATCTGACTTCTCCATTTCTCCAAAATCATTTTTAGTAGGAAGGCAAATCTTAAGTTTTTCTAAATCAAAATACGAAAGTAATTTAAGATAATTCTTGCACGATCCAAGGAGTCCCCGATTAACAGAACTTTCGGTATCATTATTAAGAGATAAAGTAATAGTAGAAGGAGATAAGGAAACTAAAGCGCAAATTAAAGCAGGAGAGATATCTAAACCAAAAGTAACTAAAACATTTTTATAGCCATTTTCCATTAAGGCAAGAAGGTCACCAATGCTTTCAACTAAAATAACTCCATTGTGCTCAATATGTTGATCTACTTCAGGCAACGTATGCAGGGGGTAAATCCATTTAGTTTTTTTGCCCATATGCTTCCATTTAGGTCGATTTTCTTTATTGGTCATGTCACGACCCGCTAACCCATGAATCCGTTTATTTTCATCATAAATAGGGAAAACGAAACGTTGGTACATTTGCCCTTTAGTGTCAAAACCGCATTTTAACTTCTGTAAAATGGATTTAGAAATACCTTTTTCGGTATAAAATTTGTAGTGAGGAAGCAGGGTGTGTAAATACTCGTCTGAAAATATTTCATCCATTTCGATTTTTGAATTTGTGGTGTCTGGTTCCGTTATTTTATAAAATGAACCTCTTTTTTCAGGTTTTAAATATTTGTTTATTTCACTAGGTGAATTAGTTCCTAGATGCGCCTCTATCAAGGCTCTAAACGGCATGGGCTTACTTTGAGTTACAAAATCTCTCCAAACCCCTGAATCTTTATAAATTTGTAATGCGGTTTTATTATCTCCATTTCTAAAAATCGCATTGGTCTGCCAAAAATTACCTTTATCTGATAAGTGATAACCTAAAGATTGAAGAATGTCCTTTATTTCTGCAGTATTTAGACTCATAGTAAATCAATTTCATCATCACTTAATAATTCTAAATCAGTAGAAAGCGCATTGGCTAAATCTTGCATATCACCTTTTTCAGTAATATCAAAATTATCAAATTCTAGAAAGATGCCATTTTTCTTTTTGGAGCCATCGGCCCATTCTACAGGTTGCAATGCGCGATGTACATCCTCCCCTAAATGGCGATATTTTACACAAGTTAATTTATGAGTACCAAAGTTTTGGGGATGAGATTGCATTTCATCCAAAGTTTTTTGACGCAAAATAAACATATGGGAAGAATATTGAGTAATTTGATCAGAGAGACCTACAATAGATTCATCTTCCACAATAGCATCAGAGTTGCGATTATTAGTGATTCCGTAACGATTACTTTGAACGCTGGTTAGCATGGAAATAACAGGATCATCATTAAATACAATTTCTTTTTGTATTAACTGCTTAAACTTATTTACCATTTCGCCTACTGCTTCCCAAGAACTTTGTTGAGAAGTGCTAACGGAAGTGGTTTTGATATAGTCAAAACTAAAAACCATTTTATTACCTCTGCCGACTTTAGAGTAATAAAACCTTCTAATAATGTTAAGCATACTGTCCACCGTCACCCCTGCAACATTATAATAATAAAACTTCATGCTCTTGATCTTCGGCCAAGTAGCTCGAATTTTTTTAACAAATTCTTCGTTTTGCCTCCACTTGCCGCTTTCAATAAAATTCATAGGAACTCCTGATAAAGCCGCACATTGACGCATGATGATCTCCGTTTCACTCATTTCCCCATTATCAAAATGCAAAACGGGGACATTATCATAAGCTAAAGAAACTTTTGTAGAAAAATCTAAACAAAAGGAAGTCTTACCGACGCCAGATCGTGCAACTACAACCGAAATATTTCCTGGCCTCAAAAGCGAGCCGTACATTTCATTAAGCCTTTTGTGTGGCCCCATGAAACCCGACTCTTTGTATAAATCAGGATTTTCACCGCGATCCTCCACCATTTCCTCCATTTTGTCATAAATATTTTGGGGAGAATTATCCGTGATGTGATATAAGTCTACTTGGTCATTATATGCGCTGTCGGCAGTGGCAACAATTTCGTCAAAAGAAGCCGAACGCGACATAGACTTCATTTTTTTAGCGACTTCAAGGGAGGAGTTATGTATTTCTCTCCTAACCGTGTGCTTTTTTAATTCTTTAGCGATAGTCAATACATTATCTTCAGAGACTTTTATTAACGAAAGGCTTTTAATGTATTCGGTAATATTAATATTGTCTTCAAAAGAAGACACGAAGGATTTTACCCTTTCTGCTAGTACGACATCGTTAATGCTTTCGCCCTTTTCTAATGACTGTTTTAAAATTTTAAATATTGTTTGGTGAACAATACTACCATCTGTATAAAAGTCATTTTCGTGTATAAATGAAGCTATTTCCACGTATTTCTCAGGAAACTTCAGTAATGCAGAAAGCAAGTTTTTTTCTAATTCACGAGAATATATCATTGCACAGCATCATAGCAGATAAACTGCAGACTGTCAAGGAGTAACCTTGAAAAACGCTTTACTCCTCAGATTCTAAAGGAGGAAATTGAATATCTTCTGTTTGGGTAGACTCGTCTAGATATTGTTGAAGTGCTTCTTGTAACCCTAGCTCTATAATCTGACTATCTGTTTTAGTTAATACTAAAGGTGTCCCATGCTCAGTAACATACGCCAAAATAAATCCTTTGTGAGAGTCGGCTAACCCAGTTAATTCAAATAATTGATTTAAAAATGATTCAGGAATAAAAAAAGGATTGTCCTTAGGCGGTTGGTTCATATCAAAATCGTCCATATATAATATTACACTTTTTATAGGGTTACCCCATAAGATTTAAAAAAATCCTTATTTAGAGGGTCTTTAGGATAAATTTCTATAAGCTCTATATTGTTTAATTCACAAAATTTACTTTTTTCTTGGTCTCTTTTTAGTTGAGCTATATAGTTTATTTTGTTAGAGCCGTGAAAAAAAGGAACATATTTAGTATGTTGTTCTCCTTGTACTTCAATAGCCATTCTTTTACTTGCGTTAAAAAAATCGAGAGATAATTTTGTGCCTGCAACGGGAAATTCTTCAAAAACAATCTGTTTGCCCCAGTATTTTTCTAAATATTTTTTCACCGCAAACTGACGCTTACTTTTACTGGACGCTTCCCAGTCGATGAGATATTTTTTTAAATTAAAAATACTCCGCTCTCTGCCAGTTAAAGTTTTGAACTTCATATCGCATATATTTCTTGAGTAAGTTGATTGCTTAAAAAATCTCGTAATTCAATATTGTTTTCAAGGTAATCAATTAGCTTAGGCTCTCCTTGGATTTTTTCAACACACTCTACTTTAGCTTTAGAAAGTTGCTGCAGAAGATCTGAGTCAAAAGAAATCCATGCACCTTTTTTCTCAATGAAGCCCCATAAATACATTAAATCTACTAACTCTCTTTCAAGCCAAACCGAGGTACCATTGATTCGACCATATTTAATAGGATATCTAATCGCCGCACCCGTCTTTTCGTTAACACTCTTCCGAAATACAATCTTACAAAAGTGACCGACAGGGTTTCCTTTGTCTTCTAGTTTGGTAGCACTAGGATTTTCAAACATAATATCACTATTATAACGCTCTTGGAACTCTAAAATAAAATTAGCATAGTGTTTAATTGCATTTCCGCCTGCTTGTTTAGTTTTCGGGCCACCACGGGCCGCATAAGGATTCGCGGCCACCTCTACTCTAACTTGAGAAGTTAAAATCATCATGTGGTTTAACTTCATAATTGGCAGAACCATTTTTTTCAAGAAGACTGAAGTGATTAAAGCTCCTCCTGCTACTTGTTCGCTATCAACAAAAGGTTTGTCATAATCATTTTGACGGCAAAGCGCATCAACACTATCAATTATAAATAAATATTTTTTATTATCAGCATTATCATTAACTAATAAGCGCACCAACTCAAATACTTTCTCGAATACGTTGCAGTCAAATTTAAAAAACTTTTCTTCTGATGTGTCAATGCCTGATCTTTTAATCATCTCAGGACTTAAGCGACCTTCACTTTTTATATAAATAACTTTGGCTTCTTTTTTAAAATAATCTTGAAAATTACGAGCGAAAGCTAAGGCGCAAGAGGTTTTTCCTCCTTCATTGACTCCTGTAAATCTATGAACCCCTGCAGGAAGGCCTCCTCCGAGAGCTAAGTCTAAGTTTAGACTGCCTGAACTGATTTTATAATCAATTTCTTCATGGTCATTGTAATGATATTTTTTATTATCTTTGTCAGCAAGAAAGTTTTTGATTTGTTGAGTAGAAGAGTCTTCTTTAGTCATCATTTAAAAAATCTTTTAAAGTTTTAGGTTTACGGGGTAAATTAACGGATTCGCCAACTTTTTGGTCACTAAAAATAACTTTTGGGGGGCGAGGTATTTTATAATTAAATTCCAGATATTTTTTGGAAACCAGTTTTAATCCATAGGGGCTTAATAGGTACTCCATGCCTTGATATTTCTCGCCAAAATCTACTTTTTGCCAAAACTTTTCATTGGGGAACTTTTCTAATAATTTATTCAACATGGCCATTTGCTTAGGCCAAAAAGCCCTCCGACCTTTGTCGGGCAGATCTACTAATTTTTGTATAATATGCCTCTTATTGAATTTCATAAGTCCCCACTTTACCCGATTTCTACCCTAAAGTCAAGACGTAAAGTGTAAACCTTTATATGCGGAAATTATTTTTGATGATTGCCTTAATGATATTTTTTCCTGGATGTTTAAATCAACAACCAACCCCAGTACGCCCTCAAATTACAAAATTAAACGAAAACACAGAAGAGCCCTTTATTAAAATAATAAGAAAACCTGGAAAAACTTATATTTTTTTTAAAAAACCTGAAGGAGAAAGGTTTTCTGACGAAGAGCTTAAGAAAATAAATAAAGAGCTAGATGAAATGAGCGAAGCCGATAAAAAATTACTTAAACGCTATATCGAACTTAAATCTACCATACCTCTCGTTATCCCAAGAAGGGGATTAGGTGCCTAACCCCACTTTGCAACCTCTTTAAGTTTTTCATGGGGAGAGAGAAATTTAAATTTTAAATTAGAAGTTGAAGCTAATAGCAATAATACAGCTAAGGGGTCAAAAACAAAAATTATAGTTATAATTAAAGTTTTAACTGCGCCATCTACAGCAATTTCTTTTCCTGCTATCCCTGATAAAAGATCGGCTACGTACTTTACGGGGCCTACTTCCATTTCAATCTCTCTTAATTTGTCGCCAAATTTAAATTTTTCAGTATTAAAAGAGTCAATCTTAGACTGACTGCTAGATATAAGGCTATTATATTTATCAATCTCACTCAGGGTGTTGTCTTTGCTGTTGCTACCTTCTTGCCGCAAAGAATCTATCTTGGCTCGTAGGTTTTTTATTTCTTGATTAGCCTCTAATTGTAGTTGATCAATTTTTTTATTGGATAATTTTATTCCATCCGCAATCTCTTGGCGTTCCGCCGCTTGGGCTTCAGCTAATTTTTCTAACTTGCTACGTTTAGAAAAGGAGCTGCCATTTTCTATCGCCAACCGTTCCGCTTCTAAATCTTTAAAACGCGCGTTAAAAGAATTAAGTCGTTCTTGCTCTAATTGAACGGATTTTTCTAGATTTTGAGATATGTTGGCCAGCAATTGTTGTTCAGTAGTAATATCTTGGGCTCTAGAATTACTAAATGAAGAAATTTGAGCGTTTAACTTTTCGATATTGGACTTATACTGAGCTATAGCAGATTGTTCAAATTTAATTTTTTCATCTAATTGTTCGATTAAAGCTTTTTCTTCTAAAGCTCCTTTTTGATGCTCCAGATGAGACTTAGCTAAAAAGCCAAATATACCAATGCTCGTAATACCCATCAGTACTCCCACTGAAAAAGTTAAGTAATAACGCATCAAGCGAGCGCATTTATGCCAATTATGATGTAGCCATGTGGCTGCAATTAGTTTTCCGCATTCTAAAACAGTTCCCATAGCAATAATGGGACCTAAGGCGCCAGGAAATAAAGCTGTTAAACCAACAATACTAAAGTAAGCAGCAGTTCCTGCGATGCTTAACGCACTCGCTAAAACTAAAAAAGGTAATATGTAAGACAAGGCTTTTTATATTAAACCGCTCCCCATGTAGTTCCATTATGGAAGTTTAATACATTATCATCTGTATTATAAATTACCATTCCTGCAATAGGAGAGCTGATAGCATCTCGCTGAGTAGCCGTCATGCGAGGGGGTAAGAATGCTTTAGTTGTAGACTCACAATCAATAATAGCACTGCCATATGGAACCGCATTGCCATCTCCAACTTTCAATGAATCACTAATCGAAATGTCGCCTTCTGCTCTAAGCTTAACGCCACCAGCAGAACGACCTCCACTGATATGAACTGGATAAGAACCTGAGAAAGCGGTGGCCGCTCCCATGTTGATGCCATTATCACGAATTCTTATATTAGTATGTTTCGTATAAGGAGCTGCATAAGTGCTTGCTCCCAAATCTAAAGCTCCTGCCGTATTGAAAACACTTGCATTGAAAGGGCCTACGCCTTCGGCAAAACCACCTGAGAAGATAATTTGGTTATTGTCAATACCTACTTGGGCGCCGCTGGCAGGTGAAGCAGTAGTTCCACTTATTAAGATGGCGGAATTTTCCCACTTAGGATTATTAACATTACCTATAGTCCCTGTATGATCCACTACCAATGTAGCATTGTTAGCAGTATCACCGCCTACGATAACATCTCCTTCGAATTTAGCGACCACTGAATTTGTAGTTCCACTAACATGTAAGTTATATTCAGGAAGACTAGAGCCTAAGGCGATGCCTACTTTAGAACCGCTTACAATAAAGTCGTTATTACCTGCAGTGTCTCCGACAGTTATGTCGCCACTAGTGAATTGAATATTACCATTAGGAGACAATGTCATTATAGCATCAGAACCCGTCAGGTTCGTGGCGCCGTCT
>TARA_R100000808_G_scaffold17862_1_pt1 | contig 58579 bp, 68 predicted proteins | sample TARA_R100000808 | Tara Oceans TARA_R100000808 (sample SAMEA2622852) | marine metagenome | biome: marine biome (ENVO:00000447); feature: marine epipelagic mixed layer (ENVO:xxxxxxxxx); material: "saline water (ENVO:00002010), including plankton (ENVO:xxxxxxxx)" | depth 140 m | reverse complement strand
AAGCGTAAGGCTAAGCCTTCACTGGAAGCAGAGTTGCTTGCAGTTCTCAAGCGACTGGCTGAGTCAGAGACTCGGATCACCAGACGGAATGCAAGGGGATCGTTTCGATCCTACATTGCCAAGCTGAAGCGGTACGTCGAAGAGCATTACCCTGTTATCACAAAGGAAGGAGTGCCGAAGAAGAAACCCAAGGCACCTTGGTGCCCGCTGTGCGGTGCTGTCTGCAAGACTTGGAAGAATCTTGCTGTCCACATGGTGGAAAAACACAACATGGAAGGATCAGTTTGGAACGATACGCAATATGGTTTGACGGTTGCCAACATGAAATGTTTCTGTGGAAAGAAGGGTTCGGCTGGTGGAATCGGGAGGCACTTGGCTTCCCAAGCTGACCTTGGTCAGCACCTGAGACGTGGACTTGCAACTAACATTTTATCGGAGATGTAGCATGGGAAAGAAAGAGTTCGAGTTGATTGCCGGTGTCATCAGAGGGTTGCGGAAGGACATCTTGGACTTCCGTTCACCGGAGGATCTCGGGACAGAATTAGTCGAGCGTTTGGAGTGGGCATTCCATGCCACCAACCCAAACTTCGACGTTCACAAATTTCGCAAGGCTTGTGGAGGATCAAGACAATGGACGATGTGAAACAACTTTCCTTTGACACACCAAAGAAAGTTCTGTTCAAAGTTCGAGAGATATACGGGGTGGAGAGAATCTACCCAGTGTGTGAGAACGCTAAGCGTTTCGTCAGGCTGACCGGGAGGAAGTGTCTGACCAGAGTGGATCTGTCCGACATTGTGGCACTTGGATTTCGTGTGGTCCAAGTGACCAGTCCAGCCCAATGTTTTGTTTGCAGTGAGGAGGTGAAGGATGAAGTACAAAGCTGACAAGTGGAAACCAAGCACCACGGTGCTACAGAAGCGTGCTGCTGAGGCAGCGTTACAGTTCCTAGACTTCGAAGACAGATATCAGAAGGCACTCCATGACTGGGTCGGTGCCCTTGGCTACCTCCCAGAGGGAGACTTCTGGCAGTTGCAAGAAACATTCCTCCGAGACTTCACTCGGTTCGGATGTGATGTGGACTTGGCAACAGACGAGTTCGTCCGTCGCCCCATCGAAGCAGACTACGAAGCGGAGGGTTACCCTGTTCCTCAGTACACCTTCGAAGATGCCTTGCGGTTCGTGTTGACTTGGTCAATGAAAACCAGCATGGCATATGCCAGCCTCTGGAACTTGGTTGGTGGTGAGGATGACGATGGCGGCAAGCTGCACGACATGGTTGACAGGATGTCTGACGGCATCCCCCTTCTAGGAAGGGAACTTTACGAGAAGATTGTGTCCGGAGAACTGAAGTCTATCAGTGAACTGCCGGTGTCCGAGACGATCCAAGGTATCGTCAAGAGATGCAAGCTCGAAGAGGAGTACCACGCCGCACTCCATGAGCATGCTATCGGGGACGGCAGGTTCAACTCATTTCTGCGACGATCTGTTAGCTTCGGGTTCTCCTACTGGGTTGCTGTAGGTTTACCGGAAGCAACCCAGTAGGGGAATCCCATCAGGTTTTTTTTCAAGCGAGGATTTTGCGATGACTAATTGGAAACTCGGAAACCGTGAAGCACCATTTGCTGAGAACGATCTGTGTGATCGGTGGGGCCAGCAAGGGTTCTGGATGTGGAAGCAGTGCCCATACTGCAATGCGTTGGGAATGAGGGGCAAGGGGGTCGAGAAGTCGGGCAAGGATCTGATTGGATCGCCTATCAACACCGACAACACCGGGAGACGTGCCACGGTTTACGCTGTGAACGTCGCAGTTGCACTGGTCCCTCTTGAGGGACGGAAGCAACATTTCCCTGAACATGTGGAGGACTGGGAGTTCGGTATGAAACATACACAGAACGATTACACCCAGTGGATGGCAACCCCGACCCATGGAAGGGATGGGCACCGGGTGGCTTGCTGTGGATGTGGGAACCTCTCAATCATCGAGGAGTGGGACGTTGAGCCAGACGACCTCTGGATTCCAGAGGAAGGTGAGGTCATTGGGTTCGTTCACAGTGATGCCACATGCGATAACTATAACAAGTCTTGGGGCTGTTTTATCTACGAAGCAGTTGCCAGAAAAGCTGACGGAAAGCTGACGTGGAGACGGGACAAAGACCACGACTTGAACGAAGAGCGTAGTCAATACAACGACCCCACGTTGATGGCTGACCGTCTGGTTTCCAACAACATTCGAGTTACAAACCGAAGGGTGATGAACGTGTCTCCCGGTTCGAACCTTCGGCACGGTGCCAAGGTTAGGGAGCGGAAGGAGTTGACGGCTGAACTGCTGCGGTCCTTCTAGTGGCTACGGACTGCCCCGTTCGACATGGCGAAGCAACTGTTGTCATTGGCAGTAATGTTGTAGCCAAGGGGCCGGTAAGCCATGAGTGCCGCAGGGTGGGTGGTTCAGCAAGCCACCCCACAGTTCATCTTGACTGTGGTCCTCCGGAACTAACCGCAAGTTCTACCCGACCAACCATGGCGCGGATTCTTACAACCAACTCCTCATGGAGATTGACAATGGATATTGGCGAGCTAAACTACGGAACGCTTACGTTACTAGTGTTGGGTTCTTGGGTGTACTGCCTCTTGTCAGAGGAGTGGAAGAGCAATGGAAAGTAGAACATGCTGGTGCCCCGTCTGCGGCATGGTATTCGAGGGTGGTGAGGACACGGAGAGGTGGATCAGGGATGAGAACCTGTTCCTTCCGGAACGCCAAGGTTGCTGGCTGCAACTGGCGGCACACCTTGTGTATGGGAACTACCGTTCCGAACACACCAGCCAGCCATCCAGACAATACTCTGGTCCATACAGTGAAACGCCGGGGTGTACCACACAACTCTGGTCTGGCAGCTGGGCTGCCTTACTGGGTGACCATGTGGGAGGTAGCATCACCTGTTGGTGTGGTGAACGGTGGTGGGATGGCACATCGTGCAAGATTGGACGACTTGCTGAACACCTCTGGGTTAGTAATGTCGGAGACCCCGGAGGATTAGACCAACATTACCGACAAGCTGTGGCAACGAAACTGTTGGGAGCAATGTAATGGGTAGCGAGGTGGTGACTGTACTGATAGATGTCTACTGCAAACTGAGAGAGGGGAACATGCCATGGTCAAGCCTTGCATTAGGGGAGAAGCCCAGTGCCTAAAGCCTACGGCTACATCAGGGTGTCGTCGGAAGAACAGGCAGAGTCTGGTCTGTCCTTATCGGGACAGGCTAAGACTCTCGACCGGTACTTCGAATACATCAGAACCAAGATTGACTATGAGGATCTCGAACGTGGTGGATTCTTCAGGGAAGAAGGGGTGTCGGCATTCAAGAAGCCTCTGCTCCAGAGGCCAGAAGGTGCGGCACTGAACACCGCACTTGAGCCGGGCGACCACGTCCTGTTCGTCAGGCTAGACCGTGGCTTCAGGGACACGAGAGACTTCCTCAACACATGGTCCCTATGGGAGAAGCGAGGAATCAACGCCCACTTCCTTGACATCAATGTTGATGTGAAGTCACCAAACGGTGAGTTGTTCGTGACCATCATGGCGGCGATGGCACGGTGGGAATCACGGGTCAAGTCAGAGAGGACCAAGGCTGCGCTGGATGTCCTGAAGAAATCAGGGAAGAAGTATTCTTGCAATGCTCCACTCGGCTGGACTCACGGCAGTGGCAAGGACAAGAACCTGATACCTGATGTGGAAATGGTGAAGATGATGCTGTGGATTGTCGATATGAGAGACAAGCATGGCAAGACGTGGGTGGAAATCAGTGACGCTGTCGAAGACAAGTTCGTTACTGAAGGGAAGATTACCAAGCGAAGGGTACGGTGGTCTCGTCCATGGAAGGACCAACGCTGTGCCCGAGCATACAAGGCATGGAAGAAAGATGACAAACTCAGGGAGCGGGTTAAGTCTGGTGGAGTTGTGTAACCTGATCGAAGACTATGAGGTCAGGCTATGCCAAGGTCCACCGAAGGACAGGTCGAGACCGATGGGAGCAAGTGTCGAACTGTGTGCTGATGGCACTGGCAATGTTGTAATCGAATGGTTCACCCCAAGAGATGGGGTAGCGGAAGGGCTGTGGGTACATCAAGCCAGTGAATACGAAACCGATCACACTCATGTATCCTTCAACGGGATATACGAGTTGATTGCAATATTAGATCCAGAAAGGAACAAGCATGACCAGAGAAGAACTGAAGAAGGAGACGGAGGAGAGGATGGCCAAGGCCATCGAGGGGGTAGCGAAGTCAGCGGAGAGGCTCCGGATGCTTCTGGCTAATCTGCCAATCAACTCCGACATCATCACGCGAGAGTCTTCGCTGCTCTCGCTTTGGCTGTCTCGTTACAGCATTGCGTCTGCTGACTACAGAATCATCACCGCATCTAGGGAGGACGAAGAGGAGGACGCAGAGGCCATAGGCCAACAGCCCAGCGAGTTGCTGGCCGACCTGCTGCAAGAACTAAAGCCCTACCTGAAGGATAGGATGGGCAACGGTGGTTACGAACTCAACTGAAAGGTACAGACATGGCACTGTTTGAGAGAGGCGGCAAGCCAAAGCGGCACGACGACAACCAAGGAAGTGTTCGGGTAACTATTAGGCTTCTGGGAAAAGGCGGCAAGGTGGTGATCGGAAATATAGGCCGCAACTTAACGGTCAAGAATGCGAAGGTGTCTGAGGTTACAGAAGCTATCACTGAGTTCCTGTTCGGAGGTGACGATGAGTGAGTACCAAGCGTATGCCATTCGCCTTGACTGGGAGGCAGTCAAGAAAAACAAAACCGCAATTGCAAAGTTCATTCGAAAGAACAAGCACGTCAGAAAGAAGTCGGGTGCGTTCTATGTTGGTGTCACCGGGATAGATCCAGAGGAGCGGTGGCTCCAGCACAAGGGTAAGCTCACGAACGGGAAGGACACGTCGTCCTTCTTGGTGCGAGAGTTTGGCATACGGATCAGCCCGATCTGGATGAGCAGCAGGCTGGTGGGATACTCAAGCGAAGATGCCTTGCACCTTGAGCGACTGGTCGCCAAGCACCTGAAGCGGAAAGGGTACGCTGTCTACTCTGACGCCCTGCCCGACATCATAAGGAAGACACAGCGTGCCCGTCCTCAACCATCTTCTGGTTGATGACTACAATATTGTCATAAGAGTCCAGACCCACAAGCTCAACAAGGTATCTGCCGAAGGATCCTTGCTTGTCCTTGTGGGTTCTGACGTACATCTTGGCATTGCCAGAGAACTTCCCCTCCTTCCGGAGGTTCAGGGAGTACCGGCAACACAGCTTGACCAAGTGGTCGCGTGCGTCTTTGCCCTTCTCCTTCTCGTCGCCCCGCATTTCGGGCGCGTCGATCCCGATGAGTCTCGTCCTAACCTTGAACACAACATTGCATCCAAGGTTCAGGTTGATATCAACGGTGTCGCCGTCAACAACCCGAAGCACCTCGCACTTGTAGCAGTAGAGGAACCCGTCCTCACTGGTCAGTTCCGTCCACTCTGGTGGCATCGACTTTCAACCCTCCGTCCACGCTCATGATCTCGATGTCATAGATGAACTCACTGGGGATGACAGATTTGTCATCGGCACTTACAGGTTTGTCATCCGGTGCGACAACAGGTGTCGGACTTGACACTGCCGGTGACAAAAATGATGCCAAGCCCAGTGCCCCACCACCCCCGGCGGCAGCCAGAAGCAATCCGGACAGCAACTTGCTTGCCCCATTCCCTTCGTTGATTACAACATTGGGTGGATGGGAGGGGAATGTCCCAACATCAATGTCACCTAACCCCATGTGCCTTGCCTCCACCTTTCGGCGCAGTCTCATCCTCTCCATGACATCGTGCGCCCACACATTAGACATCAAGGCTTTCCAGACGTTCCTCTGGTGAGAGGTTTCTGCTGCCAATGTCTCGCAGTTGTGTGGTTGACTCACGATCTATCTCCACCTGCTTAGCCATGGCCCTTTCCTGTTGCTCGAACAGGCGCAGGGCCATGGCTACGGACTCGACTTCGAGTCCATGCTCATCAAGCGAGAGAAGGCGGGCCGCCTCACCTCGCTGCTCCGAACTGGTCAGTTCAACTGACACTAGCTACCGGGGCTGCTGCTGCCGATGGGAGCTTCACGCATGAGGAGTTGCCGTGCAGCGGCAGCCTCCATCACGTCAGGCTCGGACAATGTTTTGGTGAAGACCCGGTCGATCAACACCAATGTTGTCTGCTGTGCGTCAGACTGCCGTCCGATACGCTCGCCAGTGGATGCTTCCAACAACGCTTGAAGGTCAACGCTCGACGCCATCTTGTAACTCCTTCGGCCTTAGCCTGATGCGGACAGTGGCTCGGAAGTTATCCTGCCACGACTCCAATTCTTTTATCCGGTTCACCACAGCAGACATATCCACCGTGGCATCCTTGCCATCCCTGCCTGCTGGTCCTGTTGGCCCGGCGGGACCAGCGGGACCAACAGGACCAGCCTTCCCGACATCCGCCAGTTGGGAACGGATGTCGGCCAGTGCATCCTCAAGTTCCTTCACCCTGTTCTTCAAGGCAAGGATTTCTCTTGTTCTATCTTTGTCCCCCCAACCCTCTGGACTTAGGTCCAGACCAAGCTGCCTCTCACCTGAGAGAATGAACACCTTCAGGTCTGACTCACGACACGCATACATCTTGTCGTCGTCGTGCCCATGGGAGATCACACCACACAACTTACCAAGTGCAAACACACCGCCGCCCGAGTCACCGTTCTTCAGAACACCATCACTCATCAGGTACTCAGAGCGGCGTATCTTCTTCCCGCTACTGACATCCGTCACCTCTTCTTCAGCGGAGTATTCAATTCTTTTTCTGCCGTGCCGACCCAGTGCGGTGACCGCTGTTGACCTCACCCCTAACGGGGTGTGTCCTAGGATGTCGCTACTCTTACACTCGAACAGGCTGAGATCCCTCGCCTGATCTGCCATGACCCACTTCCCACCACCAGTGCTGCCGTCAGCGAATGTCAGCCTAACCTTGTCACCAACCTTGGCACAGTGTGCAACCGACAACCCGAACGCACGCTTACCATTCACTGAGATGATAGTACCAGAACACCCGCCGACCTCCACACTCGCCAGTCTTTCCCGGCTGGAGGTCAGGGGTTCTGCCGCACTGACCTGCAAGCAGGCCATCAGAATTACCGCAAGGGTATTCATCCTTACCATAACCATGGTGTGTATGGTAACGCGCCCGTGCGTGGTGTCAACCTCCACTGTCTTTTTTGGCGAGAACTTTCTTGGCTGCTTCGAACCCGCCAGCAAGCACAATCATCTCAATGATTGTTGTCAACTCAGTCGCATCGAAGTTGTTGGCGTTCAGGTAGAGCAGTCCAGTAAGGCCCAGAATAAGGATGACCGTTCTGAGTATGGACCAAATTGGGTGAGACTCTGGAAATCGAATGTCCATCGGCGTCCCCTTCTCGTAAAATGTTATCGGGTGATGCGGGCAGGATGCCTGCTGGTTCCTAGGGGGCTGGCATGGATGCCACCCCCTACATTCACAATGTTATAAATAAGAGCGGCGGTCAATAGCATGACTGCGTCGGCCAAGGAAATCGGCCAACGCCTGCGGGAAGCACGCATCAGCAAGGGCTGGACTCAGAGAGAACTAGCAGACAGAGCGAACACCTATCAGTCCAATGTTTCCCATTGGGAAAGCGGTCGGTATGACATCTACGCTTGGGCACTGGCCCGTCTGGCTATCCCTCTGGGGGTTAGTACGGACTGGCTGCTTGGACTCGAACACGCAAACGTGAATAGGCCGACCAGTTAAAAAACTTACTGGTTGGAGATAACAATCTCCACACGAGGACGTTCGCGATCCACCGAGATGGACGACGGCATCGGGATGAAGCAGTCGTCATCCTCGATGATGCCCCACTCTCGGAGTGCATCGGCTATGCCGTCCCTTGCTGCCTTCAACATTGCAGAACAGTTGTCCCTGTCCCTCTTCCTCTTCGTGGGGTAGAAGAAGTAGGGCTTGACCAAGACGGTGGACCAGTCCACTCCTAGACCCACATCCACCAGAGCCTGACGTGTCAGTACCGCTGCCTCGTTTCGGTGGGCAGCCTTGTGTCGAGACTTCACAGCCCAGTGACTCCGAGAGTTTGGTGACAAACTCTTGTCCGGAAGAGTCATTACGATTGTGAACTCTTCCCTTGCTGGCAATTTCTTAGGCATCTCTCGATTCTTTCCTGAATCTCTGGGTGGATCACAGCCTCCCCGACCCCATCCGAGTACGGCTCGATAATCTCTTTTGCTTCTTGCTCCCAGTCTTTTTCCATTACCCCTACCCCCGCCGCAATTGTTTACCGACGCTGCATCAAAGACCTCACGTCCACGTCTGGAGGGATGGTATTTCCCAGCGAGGCTTCAGTGTCCATCGCCAGTCCCACGCTCCAGACGGGGGCCGTGCCACACAATCAGAATAGATTGTAACCCAGCGGCACAGTGCTGGGCTATTCAAAACCAAGCAGTTGCTTGGCATTGACTAACGCTCTGACAAATTCCCTCTTCCCTTTCTCGCTGCCATCCTCTGCCAGTTCAGACATACGGGTGATGAAATGCAAAGCCTTGCCGTACTTCCCATCGAGCTTCACCCTGTCCAGCACTGTCTCGACTGCGTTGCCGTCATACTTACACCCCTTGTTGTTGAGCCAACTGCGAAGCTCACCCTTCCTCTCCCCGTTGTCCAGCACCTTCAGCATTCCAACCAAAGCATTCAACTCGCTGTCCGCGAAGTCCTCTGGTGCTACGGAATCCAGCAGCGAAGGCTTGGCCAGCAGCATACCCACGGCAATCAACTGAAGTTCATACTGCGGTGTCACAAATGAGTTTGTGCTGCACCTCACAGGTGCCTCCAGTTGTTGCGAGCCAGACGACCGATGAGGTACGACGCCTTCTTGAATGTCAGGTCTTTGGTTCCAACATTATGTTTCTTCAACAGCTTGCACTGCTTATAGGTGGCAAGGCCACGACGAGACCTGTCGATGAGGGAGTCCAGTGCTTGGCTGGCCTGATGAAAAGACATCGACTCCACGACGTGCGGCTCGACCTTGAACTTCTCCAGTGCCTGACGCTGCTTGGTGGTTGGCTGCCTTCCCTTGTGCCAGCCCGGCTCCCGTGTGGAGACAACACCGATGGCACCGAAGACATCGACAGTACGAGTCTTCACCTTGGCGGTCGCCCGTATCCTTGCTCGCTTCTCCTTCTCGACCCGAACCTCCTCCGCTGCCTTGCGAAGTTCCTCGGCCACATCCACTTCGTCCCGCTCATCCTTAGACTTGGCGTTGCTCTTGGCCCTGTCGACAACGTCATCGTCGTAACTGCCACCCAGTATGTCAGCAGCAGACACAAGCGAGTGCCGAGAGTTCCCCACGAAATCTAATATCGTGACGTAGGGCTTATCACTATCTTTGATAGCCGCCTTCCTCTCGTCTGGTGTGTCGAACCTCCAGCCATCACCCTCAATAACATTGGGAAGGACTCTTGTGCCACGCCCTGCCATCTGTGCGTACAGGCTGCGGCTCCTTGTCATCCTTCCCATGGACAGGGTGCGAACGGCAGGTGAGTCGAACCCCTCGGTCAAGCATCCAACATTCACTGCAAACTGAAACGCCCCCTTGCTGAAGTTGTCCAGCATCCGGCGTCTGTCCTGCTTGTCGTGAGACAGGATGACTGCGTCGTGCTTGTCGTCCTTGTCAACCCGGCTGACCAGACAGTAAGAACTGGCTGGCTTGTACCGGTTGAATATCTCCGTCATCCGACTGGCCTGCTTCACCCCAGCCGAGAAGACAAGTGTCTGCCCATCAGACATCTGTATGGTGGGGGAGGTGAGCCGGTGGAGAATCCGTTCTCGCACCAACTCTCTCTCAAGGGCAGCGTCCACGAAGTCACCACCCCGGCAGGAGATGCTGTCGAAGTTTAGCTCCTCGACGGTGACATACTGCTGCCGGATGGGGCACAACCACCCATCACTGATGGCACTGGGTCCACCGTTGGGATCCAGTAGCGGGTAATCGAATAGCACCTCGTCGAATGTTTGACCGAGAGCCTTCTCGTCTGCCCGGTCAGGGGTGGCAGTCACCCCCAGCACACACAGGTCTGGGTGGTCGAAGTAATCCAGTATCTTCTGGTAAGTCTTGTTCGACCGGACGGCATGGTGGGCCTCATCTATGATGATAAGCCCCACCTTCTTCGGGTCAGGGAACGCACCCCTCAACCTGCGGTCCCGGTACAGCGTGTCCTTTGAGGCGAATGTTATGTTGGAAAGACTGAGCCTTGGTCGGCGGTACTCAGCCATCTCGATGTCGCCGTACTCTCCGGTGTTCTTCTTCCACCGTCGCCACGGTTGCCAGATCAACTCCTCTCTGTGAGCCAGAACAAGGACGTGTCCTTGTGGCCAGTTGTGTGCAATGGAAAGGAAGGTCTCTGTCTTCCCTGTTCCTGTTGGCATAACGATCAGGCCGCTTCGAACCCCATTCGAGAACCTCGACATCGAGTCCTGCTTGGCCTGCAACTGATAGTCCCGCAGTGTTGCAGCCACTCTACCCCTTTCTACACATCTCCATCCAAGTGTTGATTGCCTCTTGCATGTTGTGTCCAACTGTTGTGCGTGTACACGCCTGACATCTCACGAAGAACCAGAACTTTCCGGTGGTTGGGTCTTTCTTCAACTCCTCCAGTAGAGGATGGTCCCTGCACTCAGGGCAGTTTGGAATCCTTTCCACGATACGCCTCCCTTTTGTGGTCCTGCTCAACACCAGTTTACCACATCGGGTCACGCACCCTTGATCTCCTTCGGGAACCCGTCGTACCTGTTCTGGTGTACCCAGCCAAGCTCGTCACACTCAGCACATCCATTGCCACCACAGTAGGGGCAGACGGTGTGCGGTCGTGCAGCCTTCAGGTGCGATGCCACGTCGTTCAGGTAGATGTCCACCTCTGGGAGGTGGATCCTCTCCCCGCCCTCGCAGTCAGACAGGTTTGCAATCTCAGACTTGAGGTTGCCAACCTTGGTAACCAGTGACTGGAACACAGGTAACGAATCGAATGTTGGGTCCAAGGAAGCGGGGATGCCCACCCCGTCTGGCTTCGGAGTGTCTTTCTTTGTGGCTTCCCGGTGCGCCTTGGCAACATTCTTGTTCAGGGTGTCGGATAGCTTCTTGGCTGCGTCTGAGTCACCACTCTCTTCCGCTGCTTCAATGACATCCATAACCTTGGATGCCTTGCGTGCAGTCTTGACGTTCATACCAGCCGAAGCTGCCGCCCGTTCATCCGCCCGACCTTTGTCCCCCTCTGGGGCGGGGGTTCCAGACTTCTGCCTGATGGCAGCACGCTGCTTCTCGATGTCGAGGAGTCGCCGGTACTCACGAGTCTTCTGCTCGTTCGTCTTCTCTCGCTGCTTGTTTGCAAGCAGGAGAGCCTCCTCAATATCCAGAGGGTCGACAAGGTCTTCCCGGTAAAGAACAGGGACAGCCTTGTGTTGAAGAATACGGCTGGCCTGAACCCGGCGGTGACCACTGACGATGACATCGTCGGAGGTGGCTATGATTGGCTCAAGGATTCCGTTGCGGCACGAGTCAACAAAGTCGTCGTCGGCAACGTCACCATAGATTTCAATGTTTGTCGGGTGGTTCTTCAGTGAGTGCGGATCAACCTGAGTGATTTCCATTCGTGGTGCCGTCCTTGCTATTCAGTGTGTCAACAAGAGCGATACTCTTTCGCGCCCCGGCGGTCCCGCCAAGCTGCTCAAAAGCACGCAGAACTTTCTTCGCAGTCTCAATCCCTCCGCAAGTGCGGACGAATGTCGACGCCGCTTCAATCCTGTTCATGGCCCGAGTCGTCGTTTGGGCCTTTGTCTTGGTGGTCTGGCGGTTCCTCCTTCTGGTGATCCACGCCTTGCGCATCGCCTCGGAGTGTGCCTGTCGCCTGTCGTCGCTCCACTTACCCATCAGATTCAACCTTTATTCTGGTGAAAGTTTCTCGCTTCATCCAACACTCTGTTCAACGGAACCCCGTTGTTTATCTTTTCCTGCAACATCCGGACAGTCGTGCGTGCTGTTTCATAGTTGCCACGCGCCTCGTCAACGGTGATGGACACCCCTTCCCAGATCCAAGTGCATACCATCCCGGCGTCCTCTGGGTTGGTACACCCTGCACGCTGAAGCTGTGTGTTCAACTCCTTGACGTAATCCCTCTTCTTTGGAGACGACTCCTCCTCTGCCGCAGGCTCAGGCTCTGCCACAGGCTTAGACTCCTTGAAGTCGTCGGCCTCAATGTCGGAATAAACATACCCATGAAGACCGGCCAATGAAAGGATGACCCGATCTTTTCCTCTCTTTTCTGCCATGGCATACGGGTAGCTATTCTTATTGTTGTAAGGGGAGGCTTCTCCGAAGGACCACTCCTCCCTCACTGTGTCATCGGCGGGCATCGAGCCACGGACTAAGAGGACAACTGTCTTCTTTTCCGGATCACTGTGGATAATCTCAGGTTGGTGCCACTCGATGCCCGCCTTGATGGCGATGATCTGGCATGCCTTGTGAAGGATGACCCACTGTCCGTGGCAATCCCAGCATGCTGTTTCCAGATCAAGGTCATACTTCTTCAATGTTGCCTTGATAAGCTCTGTCGCCTGCTTCTTCTTCGCCATTATCTGATCCTTACACCTTGTGAACGAACCAGCGTGGCCCCCGGAACTTCCTCGCCCCGCTCAATAGCCAGCTTGATGTCAGCCTTGGACACCTTCCTTGGGACAGCCACCGTAAACTCCTCTGGGATGTTGTCAATGTCGAACACATCCACAGCCGGTGGGTTGTCAGCAATTGAGATGTTGAACAGCGAGGACTTTACACGCAACATTCCAGAAGAAAGCATGCACTCCTTGACGTATTCCTTCAGGGAGTCTGCGTTGCGTGCGAACGAGCGTGCGCGTTTGGTCAGCCGGTCGGCCTCACTGCGACACACATCTGCCTCGGCGTTGAGGGTCTTCAGTACCTTCACGCAAGAGATCAGCTTGTCTTCGAAGTTGCCCTCTGCCTTGCGTAGCCTTTCCTTGAGGTCGTCCGAGAAGTCCTCGTCTGGATTAGCTTCAGAAATCTCCCGGTATATCTCGTCGAACTCCTCAGCCAACTCGTACAGCTTCGGCATGGTCGCCCTCCTCAACGATCTCTTCTCTCAGGACGGGGATGGCGGGAGGGGCGTCGAACCCCAGACGCACACAGTTCTCTCGGATCTCCAGCACGGTGACCCAGATCCCGTCGCCTATACGAACTCGCTCCTCTTCACGCCTTGCAAGAACCAGCATCCATTCTCTCCTCTCACGCATGCGTTCTGTGTGGGACGCAACTATAGACGCATGCGTGAAAGGTGTCAAGCAGAAAAAGCTAGGCGTTCGGAAGTATTTTCCGAAGCTGCTGGATATCGTCGTTGGTGAGCAAACGGTCTCTACCCTTCCGGGTGCCCAGCTTATTCTCAAGGCACAGCCTTCTTATGTAGCTGTCCGTTACACCTAGGATGCCCGCCACTTCCTTGACCGTGTGGATCTGGTTCATTACTTCTGAAGACATTGGCACGCTTACGTTACTGGTGGTGGGGAAAAAAACCTGCCATTCCCGTGGAGAAATGGCAGGCTGGAAGCCGGTGGGGCGGCCTCTACTTCTTGACGGCTTTGCCCGTGTCGGCACTGCCTTCAACATTCTTCACCGCACCGGACGGGAAGTTCGGCTTCGGCTCAGCGATGGGAGTCTTGGTTCCGCCGGTCTTGGGATTCGGGTTAGGCATGGATCACCTCGTTTCATTCGAGTCCTTGAAGCTGGTACGAGCGGGACGCCCGAAGATACTCCAGCAGTTCCTGCAATTCCTTCTCTCGTTCCTGTCTCTTGGCCAGATCACCCAGCCGTGCTTTCGACCTCGCCCTTGCTGCCTTGGAAAGGCTGGCGTGCAAGTCTTGCAGTGCCAGCTTCTCCGCAGCTTCTTCTTCAGGCATGCCCGCGAAAGCTGCCTTGGGGTAGTATAGCTTCTGGAACTCTTCCACACCACCCAAACCTCGCATCGCCTGCTCAAGATTCTGGCGACGGACCATCTCACGCTGCCATCCCTCGATGTCGGTGGGCCTCATGCCGGTCGCTGTGCGAGTGAGGTAGCTCAGTAGCCTGCTTGTATCTCCCTCCAATGCGGGGGGAATATTAGACGTGGCCTGACGTAGCTCCGACACCCACCGGGCAAGGGGTGTGTTCATGAGGAGGTGTTCAGCGTCATCGAACCCGGCTGTCCTGTAGGTTTCGGCAAGTTTCTTCCGAACCTCTCGTCCAGTCAGTCCACCCGGACCACCAATCGGCTGGTCGCCTGTCGGAATGCCCCCAAGGTTTGCCAGTATCCCCGGAAGGATCGGGGTTAGGTCAGACAGTGGCCTGCCACCCACTCCCTGTGGCCCCTTCTGGAAGAATGTTTGTCCTGTAATCTCCTCAAGCGGGTACTTCAACAGGGGGTTGGCCCGAGACAGCAGTTCGCGACCCATCTCAGAAGGAGATGAGGAGAGCATTTGGATGGGGTCTTCGAACATGAACCCGAGGCTGGTCAGGTAGCGGTGCGTCTGACGCTCACCCGGACCCGCCTCCTCTGGGGCGAACGGTCCACCCAAGGGGATGCTTGCCGTCTCGGCCACATGCTCAGGAACGTAGCCCTCTACCCGATTAAGACGTGCCCCCCGGATAGCTTGGCCCAGCCTTCCGCCCGGCTGCTCGGCCAGCGTCTTGGCAACCCACTCCCCCTTTTTGCGGGTGAACTTGTAGAACGGGAAGATCCTCTGCATGACATCAGTTTCAAACCGGGTGAACGCCCTGTTTGAATAGTCAACCTGAACACCCTTTACAATTCTCGCCGCCTCAGCAGGATCAACACCTCTCCACAAGAGTTCAGCAAACGGAGACACTCGGTTCAATGTCTCCGTGAAGTCGGCTAGTTCCTGACCGGCAACAACCGGTGACCATGTGGACTCTGAGGTCGCTTCGCGGAACCCCGGAATAGCGTCCCGAATTTTTGCACCCAGCTTGCTGAGTGTGCCCCGTGGCCCACGAACTGGACCACCAGCACCGGGATACCTGCTGCGCTGGAAGTTCCTATCCGCCAATTCTTCAGGAGTCAGCTTCCTGAGAGGTGACGCCCCAGCCACATGTGTCGTCCCGAGGGGGTTGAACGCTGGCACTGTGCCATCGTCTCGGAAGAACCGAGACCTCCAGTTGCCCAGCTTCCTGCCAACTGCGTGAAGCAGCGTTGGCCCCTCGACACCGTACCACCGGCCACCGACAAGCGGAACATTCTCAAGAACATTGAACTTGCGAGACCCAAACAGACCTCTTGACGGGTCGAGCCGGTCGACAGCCCTTCCAGAATCAGCCTGACCAACCACATCACGCATGACGTGCATGTCTGGAGGCACGCCATGCCGCTCGACAATCTCCTCAAATACCCTCAACCCGTTCTCTGAGTTGATATCCATTCCCCGCCGCTTGAGTTCCGCCTTGACGACGGGGATTGTCTCAACACCAGTAGCCTTGCCACCCCGGATAATTCCAAGCACAAGCCCAGTGCTTCGCTTGCTCCACATCCCAGCTACTGCGTTCTCTATCTGTCCAGACACGAGGTTTCGAGACTGGTACATCGCATGAGGGCCAGTGACATTGGCCTTGAACATGTTCATGTACCCGTCCACGAAGTTCAGGACGGACTCCATGCCCTTGCCAGTGGTGTACGCATTCTTCACTCGGCCAAGCTCTTCGGCAAAACTCCCATCAACACGGAAGTTCTTGGCGAAGTAATCGACAATGTTCCTGCTACTCGCCTCCTGCCCTGCATCAGTCAGGGTTTGACGAATCTGCTTTGCCGTCGCCTCCCCCATGAACTCACGGACAAAGTTGTCTGCGTCGGCCTCACCCAGATCCACACCAATCTTCTTCAACGCCTTCTCTGCGGTGAGGAACTCACTCGACAACGGCAGGTCGGACTTGGCGTGACGCCCAACCATACCCATAGACACTTCTTTAGCACTGTTGGAGTCGATGCCCGCGAGAACCCTCTTCTTCATATCGACAATGGGCGCGTTACCGAACACTCCCTTCTTCACCTGCTCGTCTGTAATGTTCTCAACCCAGTGAGAGAAGGCGTCCGTCTGGTCTCTGACGGTTGCGAACACATCTTCTCCCTCGTCAGCCGCACGCCCCATTGCCTCGGCAGAGTTGTGAAAGAATCCTCGCTGAGACTTTCTTGGGATACCCGCAATGCCACCGCCGACAGCCGGTACTCTGGCTGGAAGCACACTCCCCACGTTCGTGGTGGTGATAGTTTGTCTTCCGGCCTCCGCTCCGGGCAGGCGAAATCTGGTGCGCGTCTTGGTGACAGGGGAGGCGTCCGTCGTCACCCCGTATTTTTTATAAATGAGATCCTTGAGTTGTCTCTGGTAATTCTGCAAGTTTGTTTTCGTCGTCATCCTTCCGGCACCGTAGAACGGATTGCTCGGTATGAAGCGACTGATGCCCGGAGCCTTTATCCTTCGGATCGCCTTGCGTAAAGCGTCCACTTCCGGGTCTCTCAGGATGGCTTGGATAGTTGCCTCGCCGCCACTGACACCCTTCAACTCAGCACGCCTGCCAAACACAGCACTTGGATCTTCTACATCAAGTATGGCACCACCGGTTTCTGCTGCCCGGCCACGCTGAAGTCCCGTACCATATCTGGGCCAGTACCCCTGCTCTCCGAATATTCCCACGTTTGGATCAACGGCAGTGGGAGACACCCTTGGACCGGCACCGGTATTCTGTGGAACCCGGTGAAGCAGCGGGGATTCGTCCAGCAGGTGGGCTTTAGCACCAAGCTGCTCAGCCCTCCGATGGATGGCATCGACTTCCGCCATCCCTAAATCACGAACATTGCGTATTTTTCTCAGGTCGGCAGGGTCCAACCTAGAGATATTACCCAAGATGTCAGCACCCTCTTCGCCAAGCTCTAGTATGTGACGCTGGACGCTGGGGTCTAGCACGGCCAAGGCGGATTGTTGCAGCCTAGGCAGGTTTTGCAGAAACGCCTTCCCCCTAGCTGTTGTCTCAGCCACATTGGCCATGTCCATTGCTCTGGTAGAGCCAATCTCCTGTGCCGCCCGAGTGAAAAACTCGTTGGCTCTTCTTTCCGCCTCCTCACCCGCATCTTGCAGGGCGGGTCCAGCCTCTCGCTGGAACAACTCTGTCCCAAACCCACCGGCTGAGGGAGAGAACTTCTCGGACAGGAACCTGACTGGGCCTGAGTAGGCGATGCCGTGGCCAAGCGCGTCCATAAGTGGAGACAACGCCGCCCCTCCGGGGAGCCTCGCCTCCATTCTTGGTAGGTGCCGGGGCTTCATGCTGGTGAACGGAACTTTCAAACCAGCACCAGAGAAAGGAACACCCATGTGGTAGGCACCAATGGGTTCGTTCATCATCTTCATGAAGTCATCAGACCCAACCTCAATCCCCCTCCCCTCGGCTGCACGGAACAGCCTTTCCGCAGCTTCTGCTGGTTCGTCAGCAAACGTGACCATGTCTTTCGGGGTAACCACATCCATGGACTGACGCTTTTTGAACAGCCCGCTGCTGCCATCAACGTCGTTGAGTCCTCTGGCTTGATCCCCCAGTTCGGTGAGGTATCTGTCTGTGTCAGAGAGGGTGTCTAAATGGTCTGCCCGTTTTCCGGCAGCCTCTGCCGCCTCAGCCAGCTTGGACAAGTGCTTTGATTTTCTGGCGGCTGTCTTAGTGACGCCCCGCAAACCCTTGCCAGCCAAGCCAGCACCCTTCATGATCTTGCTTAAGATTCCGGGTCCGACATACGTCAGCGGATCAAGTAGCACCTCGGCAGTGAACCCCGCAGCGAAGCCGGGGTCTTCGCCAGCACCCCACGCCTCCAACATTTCTTCGCCAGTTGTTCTTCTGTCGAAGTCGAATGTTCCCCTGAAGGGGTTGCGTCCAGAGAGGAGGTTCCTGACCCACGATCCGGGCGTGTCCAGTACACCACCGACCAGACCGAGGGCGTTGAGGGGAAGGTCGGCAGCATGCTCTAGAGTGGACCGCTCTGCGGCCTCCTCCTCTGGGGTCATCCCTATGAGGAGTGCCTCCTCCTCTTCCCGCCTGCGCCGCTCCTCTTCCTGCTTCCGCATCATGCGGAGCAGTGCGTTTAGCCGTGACATCAGGGACTCCTACTTAAAGTGAAAGTCCCAGTCTTCAGGGCTAGATGTTCTGTCGAACCAAGTGCCGGGCATAATTCCTGTGTCCTGCTCCTTGAACAACTCCTTCTTGTACACGTCCGACTTTGTCCCGAAGTGGCCATAGGCCATGATGATATGCGATCTAGTCATCCAGCCCGGAAGGCCATATTCTTCCCGGTTTTTCTGAATCCAGTCGGCGTATTGCTCTGCCCCGTTGTCTTGATACCGAGTTTTGAATGACCCGGTGTCAAAGACGTGCTTCAGTTGCAAGTAGGCTTGCTTGTCCCACTTCCCGGTTTCTGTGTCCGTGTCGGCGTTCTTCATGGCAGCGACACGCTTCCAGTGTTCTTTCTGCTCCGGACCTACGGTAGACACACCGGCATTGGGAGCAAGCGTGTCATCTTCTTCGACTGATGTCTGCCAGCGATCTGGGTATTGTTCTGTACTCTTGTAAGCATCGAACCGGCCCGTCGTTTTTGTCGCCACTACTGCGGGGTCATTCTTCTGTTCTTGTAGTTCTGTTTCCGTTTTTTGTGCATCTCTTTGTTCCAAATTTAGTCGCTGTTGTGCAATGTCGACTTGCCTGTTACTCGTTCGTTGTGCCGCATCTGCTCTTCGGCTGTCTATTCCTGCTTGCTTAGCTAATTGTCTGTTTCTTGCGGTGGTTGACCTGTAGGTAGCCGCTGCCCTCGGGTCTTGCCTGAGAAGGTTCTGGTACAGCACTGGGTCGAACCCGGAATCGCCCCCCTCGTCCCCTGTCAGGGATCCGCGAAGCCCGCCCCTGCCCTGATTGGCACGGAGGAATGCTCGCTGCTGCTGCTCTTGGCGACGGGCTTGGGTTAGGTGGGCACGGCTGCCCCTCGTGACTTTGCCCCCACCCTCTTGTGTGGTTTCATATAGTTCTGGTGGCTCAAGTCCAAGCCCCTGCGCTCTAGCCCTTGCGGCGAGGGCGTGGTCCTCTTTGAGGCTGGCGCGAGAACCGCGAGTCCTTTGCCGCTGGGCAATATCACCACGTTCGATGACAGCCCGGACTTCAGCCTCACTCATCCCCGTTTTGATTTTGTCGGCGTAGTACCCACGCCCGTCCATTGCTTCTTGAACCCGCTTGTCCATGTCTGGACGACTGATGTCACCGGTCCAGATTCCTTGGCCGGGATCACGACGCTCAAGGCGTCCCGGCATGCGGATCGGCCTGTCGCCCGGAACAATGCCGACCGGGTCAGCATCCGGGTCTGTCTGTGTCGGACGATCCCACGGGAGGTCATCAGGCGTGGCACCCAGAGGTGATCCGGGTCCAAACTTAGCATTCATGTTGGCACTGCCACCGTGTGCTGCGGTGGGGGAACGCAATTGCTGCTGGCGAGCCGCCTCGCTCTTGGCCATGATCTGCTCGGCATCACCCTGACCAAGCTGCCGGGACACATCCCTCTGCTCAGCCCGCCTGACCCTAGGGTCGTCAGGAGCCAGACCTGTTCTTTCTCCCTCAACAGCCAAGTCTGGTGCTGCGGTAGTGCTTTGCACATCCTCTGTTGGCTTCGGCTCCGGATCGTAGCCTTCCCCGCCTCGCATCGCCGGATCAGCAATAGCCATAAGCCTGCGGTGTAGCTGCTCAGATTCCTCCATGATCCGCATGGCTTCTGCGGTATCGCCATTCTGTAGAGCTTCACGGCGACGCTCAAGATTCTTCTCTAGAAGACGCTTGAGAAGTTCCGGGTCGTCGGCCATCTGCCCGCTAGGTGCGAGTGCCATCAGTATCTCCTACGTCAGGTACGGTGCGAGGGCACCAATGGTTTGGGCATTAGCTTGACGCTGGCCAAGGTTGTGCTGCAACAGGTTCTGCAACAATTCGTTGATTCCGCCGGTTGCTCCAGAGATAGCACTGTGCTGGGCCAACGGACCAAGGTAGTTGGCGGTGGTTCCGCCACCAACACCACCCTCGGGTCCAGTCTGGCTGGCTGTTGCACCCAACATTGCAGCATCCCTGTTGGCCATGGTGTTGCCAACAATGTCGTTCACACCACGGCGAAGGACACCCTCGAATGACGGGGTGTTGTCGGCAATGTTTGGGCCAACCTCTCGGGGCATCCCGCCACCCCAGCCACCGCCCATGCCGCCGCCAAGGAGCCGCTCGATAAGGGGCATGAACATCTCTGCTCTTTCCCTCTTGTATTCGAACGGAAGTCTGGCCCGCTCAGTCTCTCCAGACTCACGGAGAGTAAGCTGTGCCATGTCAGCTTCATGCTGCTTCTGCTGCAACACTCTCTGCTCGCCTGCCTGAAACTCCAGACGGGCCATCTGCTGCTCAATGTTATATCGCTCTAACTCGTTGCGGGCACCAGCCAGTTCCTTCTCAAGGGCCATCTTCTCCCTTGAAAGGCTGGCCTCAAGCTCTGCCCGCTCCAGTGCGGCGGCAATGTTCGCCTCGTTGATCCTTTCGTCGGACCCAAACTTCAGCTTTGAGACCTCGTAATCCATCTGGGTTTTGAACAAGTCGGCCATCACCGGATCCATCTGCCTCTTGATCCGGAAATCATCGAACATTACGTCGATCATTTCGTTGCCGTAGAACTCAGCCCCGCCGGGGGTTCTGATCTTGCCCCTCCCGCCGCCACCGCCGGGCATGCCCGGCATGCCGGGGAAGCCACCGCCACCGCCACGCCGGGACGATTGGTCAAAACGATTTTGCATAGCACCGGGAAACGAAGGTCTGCCTTTATACGACAAGCTGCCGTACATCAGGTCCATCGGCATCTCGTAGGTGCCGGTCGTGGACTCTCTCCACAGTGCCCGGTTGTGCTGTGGCATTCCAATCATTGACTGGAACTGCCTTCGGGGAGGTTTGCCAATGCCTGATCCAGCCCCATGCTCAGCACCGGCTGGCCTGCCTTGGAACAGTTGCCGCGCGATCTCATGACGGTTGGGGTCTCCGTAGATAACGTCACGGTAACCGCCCAAGCCACCTGTTCGCTCAACACCCATTACTATCTCCTAACACCGTAGCTGAATTGTGATTGCGGCTTCCTGCCACTTGCAAACATGTTTCTTCCGCCGCCAGTGCCACCCCCGCCCAGAGACTGGGCCAGACCGCCCGTCTTAGCACCAGAACTGCTGACCACTCCGGGCGTTAGCCACTGTGGTGCAGCCGCTTTCTGTTGCTGGGGACGCATCGGTGCTTGGGGAGGAGCCGGTTGTCCCGGCAATTGTATCACAGTTGGTGGCATAGGTTGAGGCTGGAATCCACCGCCACCGATTGGAATGTTGATTATCGGGTTGAATATTGGGTTGAACTCGTTGATTGGGTTGAACTCGTTGATCGGGTTCACACCAATAATCGGGTTGATGCCAGTGACAATGTCCCCGGCACCTCCACCCGGCGCACCCGGCGCACCCGGCGCACCCGGCGGGCCTTGCGCACCCGGCGGGCCAATTGGTCCCGGCTGGCCAATTGGCCCCGGCTGAGGCTGAGGCTGAGGCTGAGGAAAATCATCAGGCCAAGGTTGAGGCTTAGGCAAATCATCAGGCCAAGGTTGAGGGAAATGGTCATTCCCCGGCCAGCCGCCACCTCCCCACGGGTCGTCGGGTGGCGCGCCGATGCCGGGGTCCGGCCTGATCACACCCGGAAATCCGGGGTCGCGGACATTTGGTTCGTCAACAAAGTGAGGATCGTCTGGTGCCTGAGCATCTGGATCCCACGGACCCGGAAATCCGGGGTCTATGTCGTCAGGGAAATCCGGGTTTTGTCCGGGGTCAGGCTTCGGTGGCTTCATCGCCGGATGGTCTGGTGGTATCCACGGACCCGGACTAACTCCGGGCTGGTCACCGAACCCCCAGTCGTCGCCACTGCCAGCATTAGGAACGTCAAAGTGGGGGTCGTCCGGAATCTGATCTATCGGCCCTCCCCATTGTTGAGAGGGCAGCGTCCCCCTTCTCCAATCTCTATCTTCCTGCTGCTGACCACCGCCCTGCTGCTGTTGTTGCTGGTCTTGAAACCAGCCCGGCACACTAATCTCACCGCTTCTGCCGACAACATTGCCCCTGTCGTCTACGATCCAGTCGCCTTTCCATCTCCACCCACCGGGGAGCTTGTCGCCAGCCGAGTATTTTGCGTTGGGGTTCCCTGCTGGTGCCGGTCTTTGCTGCTGCTGCTGCTGTCTTCTCCGGTCACGCCTCTGGTACACGGCAGCCTTTCTTTGCTTCGCGGCTTCGTGCCACTGTGCCCTTGGATCTACGGGTGGCTGGGGAGGTAATGTATGTGCCATTATCTAGCTCCTACTGCGCCCGGAGGTCTAAAGCTGGGAACGGGTTCCCACGGAATCGGAGGAAGTCCATGTTTCTCTCTCTGCCTGTTCTCTTCTTCCCTTCTCTTTTTTGCCTGCTCTGTCAGTGCCTTTGATGCCTCGTCTATCGCTCTTTGATTTGCTTCGTCGCGATCTCGTATCCGTTTGCGCTTCGCCCTTTTCTTTTCCATTGCTCTCTTTTCGGAACCCATGTTGTAATCAGGGTGTCCCTCGGCTGAGAAAAGACCCATGTGGATTAGACCCAACGCCCTCTGGTACAGGTTTCTAGATTGCCTTGCATACGCCGCAGTGTCTGAGTCACCACCTATACGAGCGACGTATTCTCGCTTTTCTTCCTCGTATATCCTTCGCGCGAGCTTTTCTTCTCCCCAAAGCACAAGCCCCCCACGTCGACCACGACCGTCACCGGGGTCTTTGCCAAGGATTGTATTCTTGGCGTGGGTGACAGATTTATTGGCTCCCCATGAGTAATGCTCCTTCCACCAAGTGGCCCACCCCTGCGTGGTGTTTGGCTGCCGGTAGTTGGTGCTGTTGAGCGGGTTGCTCATCTTGGGGTCTTTGGCCCACGGCGGTCGATTCTTCCCCTTTCCAGCTTGCCTAGGTTTAACGTCGGGCGTATCGCGCCAGTCTGGTGCTGGACCCGGACCACCCCAGATGGGGTCTGGTGCGCCACCGGGCGCGCCACCACCCGGAAGCCTGCCGCCTTGGCCGGGAAGGGGGACGCCGCCGCCGCGCTGCTGGTTGCCAACCCAGTAGAACCCCTCCCCTTGTGGCCCCTGCCTGAACTCGTAACCGGGGATCTGTCCTCCGGGCCGGGACGAGATGAAATACTTTCCGTCCGGCGGATCGTCAGACGGAATGCCGCCGGGGTCTATAGGCTGCTGGCCGCTGGTGCCTGCTGCTGCTGGCCACCAAACGGGTTTGCCGCCCGGATGCCATACCCGGTCGCGGCGGCCGGGAGCAGAAGGCCCCCACCAACCATCTTGGCCACCGCCGGGGTCTATAGGCTGCTGGCCGCGATCGACTCGGGCGTCCTCTTCCATCTTCCTCTGGATCCAGCCTATTATGGAACCCTGACCCCACCCGTAGTTTCCGGGCAACTTAACTTGCGGACCCCTATCTTGCAGTCGTGGCGGTTGGCCCCAATGTTCTGGGAATTTATCCCAGCCACCCGGCGGCGGCGGCGGAATCACCCCGCCTACCGGCGGGCGGCCCACCTGCTGGCCATCGTCAGACGGAATGCCGCCGGGGTCTATAGGCTGCTGGCCGCCGCCCTGTCTAAAGGGCCGCCAACCTTCGCTTCCCACCGGGGGGCCATATCCGGAAGTGACCTGTTTACGCTCACCCGTAATATCATTTATCCAATCGACCATCACCATCAGCTTGGGCTGGCCGGGGCTTAGATCGACCCAGTCGGGAGCGTAGCTTGGTCCACCACCGGGCCGTCCCGGTGGCTTGACGGGTGGACGCTGTCCCGGTGGCTTGACGGGCGGACGCTGCCCCGGTGGCTTGACGGGCGGCTGTGGCGGCCACCAACCCGGACCACCGTAGCCGGGTGGCTTGACGGGTGGACGCTGCCCCGGTGGCTTGACGGGCGGCTGTGGCTCTGGCTGTGGCGGCCACCAACCGGGGAAGCCCGGAAAATCTGGGAAGCCGGGGGGGAGGGATGGTCGCGACCAGTAATCTGCTCGGTCTGGTCGAACTGGAACGCGATACTGCTCCCAAGGAACATCCTGACCGGCGTCATAGAACTGGTTGGAAGGCTGGTGATGCCAACCAGTCACCTTGTTTTTGTAACTGAATTTTTCTGGCGGCGTAGGGCCGAAGCCGACAGAATATCCGGGGGCACCATCTGAGGACCAAACCCGCTCCATTCTGGGCTGGAACCCCATCTCTCGGGCCATCATTGCCCAATTTTCCCGATCCCGCCCATACGCTTCTTGGTCGAAGTATGGAAGAAACGGCATCCGGGGCAGAGTGGGTCCATCGTATGGTTTGAAGTGATCCCAAACCTTGTCCCCTCGGAGGCCGGGAAGGTTGTCCCGCTCGCGCACCTGATCCCACGGGGTTTCCCCCGGTGCCGTCATGCCGAACTTATCAAGAGCCTCATTGAACCAGCCCCACCCAGCAGAGTTGAATGCTCGCGGTCCAAACCCATGGCTGTCGTAGTAGGGGTTCTCAATATACGCCAAGTCTTGGACTGGGTTGCTGAACGGATTGCCAGCCATGTCCCAATGTTCCGGCACCCAGCCAAGGCGGTCTCGGGCGGGCCTTGGGTTCATTGGGTGGTCGGGGATCTCACTGCCCGAAGGTATTCGTCCCCGGCTTTGTGGCGGTCTGTCTTCGGTTTGCATAAAAGGGCGAGGAGCGGCGGCCCCCGACCCGCCGCTGTTTTGACCACCGAAAGGAACAGCCATGCCGGGCTGGTAAGTATTAAACCCGAGCTTTTGCTGCTCTGGCTGTCCGTTTCCTTGTGGCCCCCCCGGCGGCATGCTCATCAGCGGGGATGGTTGCGTCATCCTGCCCCCAACCGTCTGGGTTCCGTCAGCCTGTTGCTTCATCCCGCCGCCCATTGCCATGGTCTGTGGGAACGGCTGGGTCTGTTGCATGTATGGTGCCTGCTGCTGCTGGCCACCAAACGGGTTTGTTCCGTCCGTAACGCTGTTTTGGTAGGGAACTGTGCCCTGCTGCTGTCCTGTAGATGCCACACCCGGCGGAACTGCACCACCTATCGGATGTTGCGGAGGTGCCGGTTGCTGAGGGGCTGTCGGGGGTGGGATGTTTGGGTTGTTGGGCTGGTACCCACCTTGGTTCATTGGCATTCCCTGCCACGGGGGTCCGGGGTGCAGCCCTATGCCCTGATGTTGCTGCATTGCCCCGCCAAGGGGGTCCAAGTAGTTCGGGGTGGGAGGGTTCTGGTAGCCCCCCGGCGGCATTGGTGGTGGAAGCTCTACGCCCGGCCTCAGACCAGTGTTGTGTAGCTGGTCGGGATGTGGCTGAGGAGGGACGCTGAACTGGCCCGCGCCCTGCTCCCCCGGCATCCCACCCCCCTGCGGAGGCAGCACGCTTTTCCACCAATCTTGTATGCCCTGCTGTGCTTGGTCGACCCAGTCCATCATGGTATCGCCCCACCCCCCTTGACCATCCGGCTGAGGCTGAGGCTGAGGCTGGTGTTGTGGGTTGAACGGATCTGTAACGGGGTTTGTCCAGTCGGGCATTGCCCCTCGCTGGGACGGGTGTGCGCCCGGATCTACTGCCCCCGGAACTGCCCCCGCCCCCGTGTCCGGCATCCCATACTTCTCGTACATTTTTTGCTGGTAGTGTGTCCCCCCCTGCCTCTCAGGCTTCCAGAACCACTTGCCGCCAATCTTCACGCCACCAACAGGCTTTCCGGTGCCTGTGAAAGGAACGTACCCTTGCTGTGCAGCCCAGTCTTCGTTCACAGCCATTCTGGCTCTCCAGATTACGACGCCGTCCTAGCGTCAACATTCAAATCAATGTAGTCCGAACCGGACACCCCCGTGCCATTAGACGAAAAGCGGAAGTATATTTCATCTCCCGCTTCATACGACGGCGATTCGGTGGCACCCCGCAGCTTCGTTGGCTTTGCCACAGACACAGTCTTTTCGGTCACAGCAGAAGTGACAGATATACTGTCGCTCCCCACCGAGGTGATTGTACCACGACTCACGGTACATTCACTCAAGTCTTTTATCCAAAAAACCGGCGTCCCGTTCAATGTCAGTTGATATGCGGCACCATCGGCATGGGCACCATCGGTGGACGTGGTGTCTGTGCTGAAGGATTCCTGAAGGCTGGACAGCATCTGACCATAGCCCCCTATTGGCACGAAGGTTCCACCCTCCACTCTCAGCGGGACTCCAGAGCCAGAAAAACCCTCGTCAAAACCACTGGCAAGGCCCGTCCCCTGACCAGTGTTTGAGGAAATACCCGGACCAGCGGGTGTATTGCTGGGGTTTTCAGTGGTATTTGGAGAGAGAGACACGTCGCCACCCCCCTTCCCCAGTGCAGACCACTTCTTCTGGGCCACTTCAGGGTCAATGAACGCACTCGGATGCGGGACAATTTCGGCTGCAACTAGGTTTGTGCATCCAGTCCCAATGCCAACACTGGACTGCCTTCCGTCGCTGTCACTTATCATGATCCCGTGGTGCTTCACCGTTCCAGTGTTCACGATCTGGATGGCTGGACCGTCAGTTGGGTTCTTCAGGACCAATGGTCCTTGTAGCTCAATGGGAGCGTTCGAGGTAAGGGCAACAAACAACTCCTCCGCAAACTCGTTGACGCCGGGGTCGACCATCTTGCCGCCGCCGTCACGAATCTTTGCGCCCCACTCCCGTTGCCGCAGCTTGTTAGCCACGGTTCCAAGCAATGAACGAAGTGTCATTTCTGGTCACCGACCCCGTGGATAGTTATCTCGTACAGCTTGTGAGTTTCGGTGTTTGGGCACCCCTCAAGCTCAATGCGTACAAACTTGTTGGATTTGCTGCGTATTGTCTGGTAACTGTCGAAGTTTTGATCCACAAATCCCGTGGGTTCCGTCATGTCGATGTCCACATCTGCCGAACCAGAGGTTGTTGCGGCACCGTCGCCCTCCTCTGACGTTCTGTCAAAGTCGTTGATCTCAGCAGAGCTAGAGAAGTCTTGGTATTTTCGCAAAGTTAGCTGTGACTCCTCAGTGTTTGGCTCAAACACTAGCTCGACACCACGAACAGACTTGGTCCCCGGAGCCATGATCCACCGCATGTGGCCAGTCTTGTACTTCCACAGGAATCCACCAATCTGGTACTTGCTGGTGTTATCTGGCCTGATGACCCATGGCCTATCCACAACGAGGTGGTAAGACTGGGAAACACCGACAATCTTCCTGACCTGCCCCTTGCCCCTTCCAGAGGTAACAACAACCGGGCAGCCTATGACGTTGGACTGGAATATCTTGGTGTTATCAGAAGCCTTTAGCCGAGTGGATGAGTCGAACGTTCCGTTCAAGCCGCCCACGGAGGCGGCAACACCGTCGAGGGGTGCCGCACCGGCTGCGAGAACCCGTCTTCCTGTGCTTCCCCAGAACGGCTGCCTCTTTCCGTCCATTTCACCCGTGTAGCTGCTGGAGATTGGGGAGTTGTACTCCTCAATCCACCACCTCCCATGCTTGTAGTGGTAGCACAGGGCGTGGTAGGGGTACTTGAATCCTTGCAGGCAGACAAACCACCTGATTGTGTGGTGCTGCGGGCTGTGAGATGCGTGGAAATACCTAGTGTCGAGCCAGTTGATGGCCCATTTGTGCTGTCCTGTGAACATCGGCTGGATCATGTCGGACAGATCCTCGATGCTGTTGCCGTCGTAACGGTAGACCCCCTTCTCGTCCAGCAGATATGAGAAACCTTCCGCTGAAACCCAGCACCTGTGGTTAACACACCCCCTCCAAGCATTCAGGAAAATCTTCCCATCGGCGGCAGGGGTGGCCACATACGACAACCGGTACATTCTGTACTGGTAGAGAATGTACAGAGAGGCGTTGAGGGACATAAGCCCCGTCATCCGCCCAGCCAAGGGGTCTTCAGTAAGAAACATCTTCTTGTTTCTATCCCAAGACTCCGACAGGTCTGGCTCGCTATAGTGAATCGTAGAGCGTTCAGCGATCTCCGTCCTAATGCTGTACTCAATGTACGGTTCAGTGTCACCGTCATAGTCTTCAGAGAGAGTGAGTGTCTGCGCCCCGGTGTCCACCGTGCTAATCGAATACGCCTTGGTGTTATTGGCACCGAGAGGGTAGAAGTTTCTCCCCGCCATGGATGCTGTCCATATTGTCCCGATACCCGTCACGGTAGTGCTATCCTTGGTGACCGACACGGCCCCCTCGGAGTAGTCAAGGTCGACACCGGCAAACATCCGGCTGTAGTGGTGTACCACCACAGACTTGAAATCCGGCGGCTCACCATGGCGTGCAATGTTCAAGTCGGTGCCGTCTTCTGCCCGCAAAGGTACGGCTGCACCTAGTTCGTCATCATCCTTCTCAGACGTGAATGTCGTCCCCTCAAGGGTCTCGTCTTCAATGTCGATGTAGAACGTGTTTACATTACCATCCTTGTTGCGAAGGATCTGACGCTTTGTGACACGGCTGTCTGTAGGGACTTCAATGTTGGAATACAAAATGGCACCGCTTCCGGCATTCCACATTCCACCGGCACGATAATCACCCGTTGATCTTGAGTCGAGGATTTTGAAGTGGTCCGCTGGGTCCAGATCCCCCATGCCCAGAAGGGTGATTTTCCATGTGCCGTTCGCGCCAGCGTCTCCAACAACCCCGCTGATCTTGATTCGCTCCCCCTCTACAAGTCCGTGCCCCTCTGAGGTCACAATGTGACCTTCCGGCCAGTTCGGATATGGATAGATCATAATCCAGTAATCCGGCACCTTATACCATTTGACGTTCGTTATTGTCCCTGACCGAGAGTCCATATCGAGCTTGTCTGAAATTGGAGACAGGTTGCTCACCAGACCACGGCTGTCTAGAAAACGAACATAGCAGTAGTATTCACCCACAAAATCGCCAGACCCAGAAGTAGACGCCACATTTGGCTTGGACGTTGGGGCGGGAACCCCTGCATCCACGAAGTCGTCCAGCAGTCCATCCCACCGCCTCATCGGCTGGTCGCCGCGAGCCATGTACAGCATGCCGTCTGCTGATTCAGAAAATGAGGGAACCGGGACGTGTGCCATATCAGACCTTTGGGTTTCTCCGCTTGTCCACCGTATCACTGTCTAACTGCCCAACAATGAAGTCCGCATGTGGCGGCCCATAGAAGTGCATTGCGGTGTACGCACCACTGGCATCACCGCCACCAATGATCTCAAAGTTGTCGAGTGTCGCAAATTCTTGTCCTTCTGCCATCCAGCTATATCGGACTGTGTAAAACCCAGTGTCTAGAGACCCTAGAAATAAGGAGTCTTCGAACAGGCCAGTCAGGCGGTCTTTGTCTTTCGGTGGCACACCAGCGCAGGTCGCAACGTCACTAAAGGTGTCGCTGTACACCACATAGTTCGGGGCAATGTCTGGGTTGATGGCATCAAGGTTTGCGTCCACGCAACGAACCCTCAAGGGGACCGAGTCGCCATTCTGAAACCTGCCTAGGTACATCAGTCCACCAAGAATGTTCCGATTGCTTTTCGCTCTGAACCGGCAGCCCTGTACTCAAACAGGATAGTGTAAAGCTCTCCAGCAGAGAAGGTCGACGTGGATATAGGAAGCGACCCTGTCCGGAATCCCACCTTTCCGCCCGTGTCGGATTCACCGAGATACCCACTGGCAGCGTAAGACCCGAACCCATCCGGATAAACACGATAGAGCGGAACACTTGTGGGGCTGACTGGCTTGAACTCTGAGTCACGACACTGAATTGCCAAGGGCAAGCTCCCCCCTGCGGCAACGTGTCCAATAAAACCAATATCGAGCATCTTATTCTCCCTCGAACTTTACGACGGCGTATCCCGGTCGGGACTTGAGGGTTCCAATGTCGTCACTTATGCAGTTTACCTGATCGTCGGACGCCCCCTGCGGCAAATCAAACTGGTCAATTTCGGCAACCAGACCGATAAAGTCCCGTATGGATGTCGATGAAGCCGGAATGTCTGGCATTTTACTAGCTCCACACCGGAATGTATCGGGTGTTTCCGTTCACTTTTATTTGCAGCCATTCCGTGGCGTTGACTGTCACCGTCGCTGCCCCGCTCATGGTGTCATCCATCGCGTTGTTTTGGAGGTTCACAGTCTTGCTGTCACCAGCAATCTTGAACTCAACCACCTTGCTCGAATCGAGTTCCAGTACGGCTGCACCGGCTGCTTTCAACTGCAACGAGTCGCCGTTGTTCTTGTACGTCAGCCCCCCTCGCGTGGCAACGTCCGTGTCGCCAAGATAAAGGTTAGCGTTGGCGGATGTCTGGGCAACAATTTGAATTGACGACTGATTATTCTGGGCACTCCCGCTGTCACCGCTACCCGTGACAAACTTAAATGTGGAGTTCCCGTCGCGTGTGCTGGAATTCACCTCAAACGGAGTGGCTACAGCGGAACTAACGGTCATCCCCTGACCGTTGGTGGTCAGGGTGGCGTTGGGCGCGTCGATGGTTTTATCGTCACCGTCGCAGGCCATGATGACGCCAGCGGTGGTGAAGGTGCTTCCGGCCACCACATCACCACTTCCACCACCACCACCACCAGTGGTGTCGATGGCGTCCTGAAGATTGTCTAACGTCATATATTTCCATGCGGACGCACTCTCGTCCCAGAGGAAAATCTTGTCGTCGGTCGCGTCAGTTGACTCTGTCAACTCATCGAGGTTTATCGGGTCATCCAGAGCCAGCCCGCCGCTTTCTTGCGCTAGTCCAGATCCTGCACTAACAGAAAAAGTAGTAGAACTAAGGGAGATGCCGTTACCAGCAGAATAAGTAGTGTTGGTGTCGGTAGCACTGATACTCGTCCCTGAGATGCTAAGGTTGCTGCCAGCGGTAAGCCATGCTGCGGCTCCAGCCGAGTCATCCCAAAACATGATCCTATCTGCATCGGGATCTGACAGGCTCTGTATTCCCAGATGGCTAAGAGCCAGCGTCTGGGTGTGATCTCCAGTCGTTGTGTCTGTCGTTCCGGTCAGTCCGGTCCCCGCCGTAATGTTCACACGGGTTATGTCCCCACTCCCGCCTGCGGAAGCGGTTATCGTCGACCCTGATATCGACAGGTTTGAACCAACCGTCAGCCATTTGAACGCCCCCTCGCTGTCATCCCAAAACAAAATCCTGTCTGCGTCGGGGTCAGAAAGGCTTTGCAGGCCAAGGTGGCTAAGTGCCAAACCACCAGACTCCTGTGCAAGCCCTGTCCCAGCAGCAACAGAGAATGTCGTTGTGCTTAGAGAGATTCCGTTCCCGGCAGAATATGTCGTGTTGGTGTCCGTCGCCGTAATTGTGGTTCCTGAGACCGACAGGTTGCTTCCCACGGTCAGCCACGCTGACGCCCCAGCCGAGTCGTCCCAGAACAGAATTCTGTCTGCATCAGGATCACTCAGCGACTGGATTCCTAGGTGCGACAGGGCCAACCCGCCGCTCTCCTGTGCGAGTCCTGTGCCAGCGGCAACTGTAAATGTGGTCCCGCCCAGAGCGATGCCGTTCCCGGCAGAGTATGTGGTGTTCGTGTCGGTGGCCGTGATTGTCGTTCCCGACACACTGAGGTTGCTTCCCACGGTCAGCCACGCAGTTGCCCCCGCAGAATCATCCCAGAACAAAATCCTGTCTGCGTCAGGGTCACTCAGGCTCTGGATGCCTAGATGGCTGAGGGCAAGCCCCCCGGACTCCTGCGCAAGCCCCGCCCCGGCGGCAACAGCAAAAGTCGTTGAACTCAGAGAGATGCCGTTACCAGCAGAATATGTCGTGTCTGTGTTGGTTGCCGTGAGTGTTGTTCCAGACAAAGAAAGGTTTGACCCAACAGTGAGCCACCCGGCTGCCGTCTCGCTGTCGTCCCAGAACAGAATTCTGTCCGCACTCGGGTCGGAAAGGCTCTGGATTCCGAGATGGCTAAGGGCGAGAGTCTGGGTGTGGGCACCGGAGGTGGTGTTCTGGGTTCCGGAAAGGCCAGTTCCGGCTGTAATGTTCACTTGGGTTATATCGCCAGCAGCCACCAGCCCCAGAATGTTGTCTATAGTGACAGCTTTGGTTGACCCAATGCCACCACCAGACGACTGCTTCAAAACGAAGTCAGACCCTGACGGGGCTGTGTCTTCCGTGAAGTCTTTGATCTGCCTGTTTGCCATTATCCCACAACGTAGTTGCCGTCGTGATCGACAAGCAACCCGCCCTCATAAGCGATGTAGAAAAACCCGACAAGCTCTGTGTAATCGTCGGAAAAACTCACAACCGCATACCCGTTCCTGCTTTTCAGCCTCCCTATATCGTCCGGAACAATGTTCACCTGATCGTCGGACGCGCCTGACGGTAGGTTGAACGTGTTGATTTCCGCCACGAGGCCCGGAAACTCTCTCACCTGTAATGTTGATGCAGGAATGTCAGGCATTTCTAGACCTGTATTCGTCGACATCTTCTGTTCGGGCCGGTGTGTACTCCTCTGGCGGGGCAACAGCTTCCGGCACGTTCACCTCTGAGATTGCCGTTGTCCCAACAGCGGGAACAGCCATGGCCTCCAAGTGTCCCGGCCTGCTCGGAGTAGGAATCTCTGCATTGCTCCACCAAGCATCAACTGGAGGGATGACAATCTCCCGATTGTTGATGATGGGTTCTGCGTAAACATTGTGGTAAAGAGGACGGGGCAGGACTGGCACTTCGGTCTCGGAACGCCACGAATCGACCGTTGGGGTTCCACCGACCCCTGCGCCTGTCAACAAATCCCCCAGAGGAGGCAGGGGATACTCCGCAGGCACCGTGCGGATTGACGGGCGGGTAACAATCGCTGGCGGGGAAACCCAGTCCATATCCTGCCCCGCCGTTTTGCCGAACGGGTAGGTTGTACCAGACCCGCCGCTAAACAACTGGGCCACCTCATCGTCTGTCAGTGCCCTCTTCCATAGCCCCACCTCATCAATGCGGCCATTCATAAAGTTCTGGTTGCCGTACAGGCTACCAATCGTCAGGACGCCTTGGTTGTTTGCGGCTGCCGATGGGGTGAACCGTGTAGTATTCTTTGTCAGTTCTGAATCTGTTGTCTTGCCACCGTATATGGTCAGACCTGAGTCTTCCCCTGTTTTTCTGAGAACAGCCGCGACAAAAAACCACTCCTCGGGGGCAATCTGGGCATCCCACTTGGCTTCGCGGTAGTCGTTCCCGTAATCCACCTGAGCCAGAACATCACCGAATATGCCTATCTGAAGCCCATACTCCATCTGGATGCCATCAGGCATAGACGAATCACCCTTGGCGATTATCTGCTGGAGGTTTGGGAATGACTCGCAGTATGCCCAACCACAGATTGTCCACTCTGACGCAGAAGATGTTGTGGACAGATCCAAGTCGTTGTGATCTGCGTGATTCAGATATTGGGACGACGCGAACGTAAACTTAGCTGCCGTGCCTACGATGCCGGTTTCGTAGGTTACTCCCCCGCTCTGTGTTAGGTTCCTAGAACCCACCACAGTGTTTCTGTTGCCAGTCGTTTCCGACAAGGGGTAATAGGCAACCAAGTCTGTTGTCAGTGCCATTACTTATTCCCCGGAGTCCAGATGTTTGAAACATTGACAGACACCGCGCCGGGAGAACGGGTGCCTTCCATGATCTCTATCTGCTTTTCAAAGGGGACGCAGTCTGCGCACGACGGGCCACACACGGGACCATTGCAGTTGGTGCAAAAGCCACGGATCTTTCCGCTGCCCGGCTCCACCCTCCAGTGCCCACCGCAGTGAACACACTGGAGGGTGTCGGCCTCAACAATCCCGTCTGGGCCAGATATTGTGATGTGGCCCTTGGGCTTAGAGGCTGTCCAAGTTTTGTCGGACATCCCTATTCCTCATGGAACATAACCACCTGATACGCGATTGCGGCACTCGACCCAGAGGAAAACACGGCGACACCATTGTTTGCCGTTGCAGGGCACACAATCTCGCCGCCCGGAGCAGCAACCCAACGGAACGTGTTGCGCTGGTTCATGCTGATGGCATGGAGAATGGCACCAGACGTATAGGTTGGCTCACCAGTATAGGCATCCCGGCAACTGGCCAAGGCAGCCGGATCGTTCGGGTCCAGAGCCTGCGGGGTAACCGTGGTGGCTGTTCCCACCGCAGTGAACCGCTTGATCTGAAACTTCGTGGCGTTGTCAGCGGGGCTATCACCGCTGCCAATAACCAGATCGTAAAGCCTTGGGCGAACCGTCGTTGCCGACACGAGGCCCATGACAGACTTTGCCGAACTTGCGCCTGAAGTGACTGTAGTTTCGCCTTCCGTTCCATAGCGACGAGCCATGAGTAAATCTCCCGATTCATGTAATGGTTATGGTGGCGTTGTCTCGGAGGTGAGAGACACCTGATCCACCCTGAGTCTTTCCGCTTCCGTAGTTTCGGGAATCAGCCTGCATGGCAAGGCGAAGTGCCCCGGCGTACAAGTCCTGCTTTTCCCCCGTGTCAGAATCTTTCATCAAAATAGACATCCTGAGTTCGCAGTATGACAGAAATGCCTCCAGCATTGCTCCGGGTTCTATGTCGATGATGTCAGATATTCTGTATTTTACCTGAGAGTGGGCCGACGAGAGAACAGCATCCACCGTCAAAGACGTATCAGACTCTACCGATGTGATAATTCTCTCTTCTTCATACGGGTAAAGCCCCTCCACTCCGTCCGGAAGGTTCTTCACGGTGCCAAATCGCAGCACAGACCCAACCATCTTTGAAGTGAACTTTGTGTCCGTTCCAGTTACCGTCGTGCCGCCAGCCTGACCAACCACCTGACCAGTCTTATATTCCATTGTCCTGACCGGGGAAGGAACCCTCTGGTACATGAAATCAATGGAGTCTGCACTGGATGGGGCAGGGTGAAAGCTGACCGCCATGGCACCGACGTAGTCTGGATCGGCCAGAATTGTGTACGCACGAGGCTGGTTAGACGACTCGTTGCTCCTGTGAAGCTCCATCCACTCGCCCGGACTCACATATTCAGGGAAATCCCAGTTCTGGCTAGCATTCCTGAACTCGTCCGCAGACTGGAAATCCACCGGCAGGACGTATGTGTCTTGCCCGATGGAATACGAGGTTCCAGCGGCAACGTCCTCGCCCGGATTGGAACTTGTCTTCAACGTGAGAACCGTGTCGCTCTTCCTGCTGGCAACCTGATAGTCGATGCTGCTGATTGTGACCATGCCACGACCGGCCCAGCTTGGCCATGTCCCACCAGACAAGGTCAACTGCTTCTCATACGTTCCACCAGTATGGTCGTATGTCACAGTTCCGGTGGAGTATGCGGCCACGGTGTTGATCCGACCACGCTTGTAGTAATAGGACCAGTTGTACACGGACGGAAGCCCGCGATAAGCGGACATGACCGAACGTCTGGCCATCTTGACGTTGCGACCCTCCTCGACCCCGCCCATGTGATCGAGGAGGTGGTCAACAACGTCGTTGAATGTTGTGATCGGAGTCGACGGCATGCTACACCTCTATGTACGAAAGGTGCCCGACACCATTTCCGGTAGAAATGGTGATGTTCAACGCCTCTCCCGCTGCGGTCTCCATCCACCCATCCGGATTCCATGAAGCGGAGACGGCAAAGGTGGCAGCAATGGGAATGGCACCGGAAATAGCGGTTGTCGCACTCTTGAATATTGCTGTCGCCGTGGCACTTCCCCCAAGGACATAGGAGATGACATTGATTTTTTTACCGGTCACGGCAGCCACGGCAGCAAACGTACCGCTCCCGCTAATGGAGGCGTATTTCACCTCGTAGTTTGCCATGTCTTTTACACTGGCTAGAGACATCTCTGACCCCTTATTTCTTTGGTCCGTGTTTGTCGATAACGGATTCACGGAGTTCCCTGTAGGACTTCCGTGCATTGTCTGGGTTGTTCCGGACCATCTGTCTAATTTTTGAACGAACGATGTCCTCTCCGAGAGCCACCTTCTTGGGTGCCGACTCAGCTTCTCTGGATTTGACGTTCACCGAGCCAGAGCAGGCCCAGCCTCTTTGCTCGCAAACTTCCTGCACATGGCCCCTGCCACCGCTTGCCGGGACAAACGCCTTGGGGTCTCCGGGGAACTTGGCGAGCGCAGAGACGTACATGTCGTTTGCGTTCGGCTTGTGCCCATGCTTCATGGAGTTTCTGGTGATCTGGTCCAGAACCTTCTCATCACCCTCAAACTGCTTGGCCAGAGTTCCAACGCCCTCAAAGAACTCACGATCCGTGTTGCACCTCGGTGCCTGCTGGAACGCCAGCATCTCTGCCATGCGATGGCTGTTTCCCTCATCCCTGCAATGCTCGTAAAAACCCTGAATGATAGGGTCGCTACTAACCGTTTGGTATTCTTCAGCCATTAGTATCCACCGCCCATTATAGAACTTCGAAGAGTGTTCGGCTTCTTCCGCTTTTTCTTGCGTCCACCTTTTTTCTTCTTCTTCTTGTCCCTCTCGTACTCTGCCCTGCCTTTGGCGTCATACGAGTAGTGTTTTCCGTCAAGTTCCGGCATTATTCCGGACTCCTTCTTGCTTTGTTTGCCTGTTGCTGCGCCTTGTCTTGCTCGTGGCGAATCCCCTGCTGGTGCTTTTGCTCGTCGCGGAACATGTCGGCAATGTGCGTCTCTTCCGCTCGCCTGTTCTCCTCGGCAGACATCGCACGACCAAGGACCATCTCGCTAACCTTGCTCGCCTGCTCACTCTGGCCCTGATCTCTCTTGGCCTGAATGTCCATCTGCTTTGCAGCGATGTCAAGCTGAGCCTTGGCCATATCCATTTGCCCCTGACGTTGAGCCAAGACGGCCTCAAGACCCTGAGCTTGAATCTCTTGCTGCATGCGGGCTGCGTCAGCCTCCATCTCCTGCTGCTGCTTGACAAGCTCAAGCTGGGCTTTCTGCTGCATAGCCTGCTGTTTGATAGCCTCGCCCTGCATTTTCTGCTGGCCAGCGAACATGTCCATCTGCATCTTCTGCTGATCGACCTGCATCTTCTGCTGCCCAGTCTGCATGTCCATCTGCATTTTCTGCTGTTCCATCTGCATTTGCTGCTGCTGCATTTGTTGCTGCTGCTGCTGGGCCTGCATCTGGGCCTGCTGCTGCTGCTGCATTTGCTGTTGCTGCTGCTGCTGGAACCATGGCTGAAACTGCATTGGCAGCCGGTTATCAGTGAGCATTCCGTCGATGTCCAGTTCCACTGTGTCGGCCCACAGCGACAGGAACTTGTTGAGCGGAGCGGTGTCGGTGGTGACATCCGCATGCTTGGAAAGCTCTGGGAAGAGGATCTGCATCGCCTGCTGAATGTTCTGTGTGTCTCTGGCCTTGTTCGGTTTCCGTGCGGACCCCGCCTCCACTGTGGCGTCCATCTCCCTGACAACCACCTCTGGGTCTTGGCTGGTAATTAGCTGCTGCCACAGGTAGCCACCAGTTTTTCCAACCAGAGGCTCGACATCCTTGGACTCAATGAACCAGCGACAACAGAACTTTTCCATCTTCGCACACTCGGCCATCCACTTCTCGACCTTTGAGGACATGTGGTCCGGACGAATGTTCATCTGCTCTTTTTTGGTAGCAATGTCTTCAGCAGATCGAGACTGAGTGGTGGTCAGGCCAGCCATGAGTTCTGTCAGCCCGGTACGACGCTCAAACACATGGGTGATCTGCTCAAGAATTCTCCAAGCGTCGAAGTTTGTCTGGGGCTGCTGCAAGAACTGGACGACCTGACGAATATCCCTGTGTACTTCGTTCAAGGATATGAGTGCCAGATCCTCTCCGTTCTTGATCTGCTTGCGGACCTCTTCCTCCGCAGACTTCAGCACAGCGATAAAGTCCCTGCTCGACGACCAAATGCGGTTCGCCAAGTGGGATATGATGACGTTCATAAACACTAGTTCGCCAAGGCCCGGAGCAAGCGGGGCGATTGGCCAGACAGACCTAGGCTTCGGATAGAAGTCCAGAAGAACACAGGGCCACCTATTGTCCTTCCAATAAGGCACCGGCCAAGCGAACATTTCTTTGACTTCTTTGTCAGAAGCCTTCTTGAACTTCTCAGGAGGAGCATTCAAGGGGAACGGAACACTTGAAGCAACACACAGGTAGGCGAAATCACCAACCGTGTCGTCAAAAGCATCCTTGAGTGGGGTCGAAACCCCAGTCAGCCGGGAGCCAACACCACCACGGCTCCAAATCTTCCAATGAACCATCAGGTCAAACGACTTTCCTTGGGCACGCTTGAAGTTGCCCATGTCGTCGCCCTTGGTTTCACCTTGAGAGTTGGCACTTTCCATGTTGCCAGAACGCTCAAGAGTTCCCTTTTTCAATCCATATTCTTTTTCCACCTGCCAGACCGGCTGAACAACCCGCTTGGCAATCCAGCGAGCGTCATCCAGACTCTCTGCGTCAGGGTCAATCAGCAAGTTGTCTACCGTGTCGTAGAAGTTTCCAGTCAAACGGATATCTGAACCGGGAAACTCATACGGCTCTGTCCAAAGAACGCCACGCCCCTTGACGAGAGCCTCGGTGATGGCAAGCTCTGCATGCCTAGCCAAGCCTCCACCGGGCTGCTCGTTGGGGGTGTAGTTCAGCCACTTCTCAACAAGGTTGCACCTAGCACCATCCTGAGACTTCCGTGTCCTCTGCTCGACAACAGCCTGCTGATAAACTTGCTGCGCTTGCTGAACCTGCTGAACTTGCGGATGCAACTGCTGCATCTGCTGTTGCAACTGCTGCATTTGCTGCTGAACCTGCTGCGCCTGCTGCTGCTGCTGCTGCTGCTGCTGCATAGCGGCTGGGTCTTGCTGCTGTACAGGTTGCCCGTTCTGAGGCTGCTGCTGCTGCTGAGGCTGCTGCATCTGTTGCTGCAACTGCTGGGACTGCTGCTGCAACTGCTGCATTTGCTGCTGCAACTGCTGCCACTGCTGCATAATCTCCTGCATATTCGGCGGGCCGAAAAGCTCAGGAGAAATGTCAATCTGAACCCGTGGCTTCACGGTCCTCTGTGGGTTCCTCCAGTAAAGAAGTGGGCCGAACAACGCCACGAGTTCAAATGCCTTCGCCATTGTCATGCGAAAACGGGGAGTCGTGTTGGTGTTCAAATACTTCTTCTTGAACTTTGGCTCCCACATGAAGCCGGTGGCCCCAGAGAAGAACGCCATGCACTGCTCTGAAATGTCCGAGAATGGCTTTTTGTGTTGAATGGCCAAGTCAATCTTGGACAGCCACCCAGTAACGATGGGGCGCAATGTCCCGTCGTCTGGGCTTGTCGGAGTCGGCTGGTTCTCAAAGGGTGGCATTTATCACGCCTTTTGCATTGAGGAGTCACGGATGATAGCCGCCACGGTTTCTTCCGTGTATCCGCCCTTGATTGTGTCTGCAATCTGGTCGGGAGCATAGCCCCGCTCCGACAAGATCAAGATTCTCTCTTTGGGGTTCATCTTCTTTTCAGACGCCTCTCTCTCTGCCTCTTCTTCCGCCCGCCGTTCGTGAACCGCTGCCGCTGCCTTGGCTGCGGAAACCCTGCGATTTTCTCCATTCTCGATGGTGTCCCAAGCCCCGTACCTGACAGCAACATTCTGGTTGTCGACAAGCTCTTGGTCAGTGATGTGATGCACATTGGTTTCCCTGCGAGGCATGCCGCCACCCTTGGGGAACCGATACAGAACATACACATGCTTTTCCATGATCTCGGTGACAATTGCAGCATGCGGCTCCTGAGAAATATCCCCGTGCGGATACCACAGAACAGTCGAACCCAAAGGCAAAACAGGCATCTTCTTAGTCATCGTCAGTCTCCTCTTAGTTGGCAGTACCCGGACCCATGGCAAAAAACTCCTCCTCCTCCTTGCCTTCGCCCGCTTTCTTCCATTCCCTGAAGTGCCTCATCGCAGGACTCATCGTGGTGGGTGCGCCACGAGGAGGAACATACTCAGGGCTGTAGGACGCTAAATACCTCAAAGTATCCATAAGGTGGTCGTTTTTGGGAACCGGGTCGTCAGAAATTGCGTCCCGTGTCACCCTCTTTTTGTAAAGCAAGAACTCCTTCTGGAGGTTCGGCGTCCTGTCTCGGACAACACGCAGCTTTGCGGTGCCGTTGTTTCGTATTGTAAGCCACTCCCTGACCAGCCCGATTCCAGCAGGAATGTTGTCGCTGCCCGGAATGAAGTTGCTCCCAGATTGACGTGAGCGAATCCCGTATCTTTCAAATGCGTCAGAGTATTGCTGGCGAACGGTCTTGTTGAAACCCATGGGGGTCTGTCGACCCGCCCGATTGTCGATCAGAAACGCCTCAAAGCTCTTGCCTGACACCTTTTGCAGAACACTCTTGGCCACCTCGTCTGCATCCAGACGACGTAAGTATAACTCATCGTACACGACGATAGTATCTGTTTTGCTCCTGTTGGACGGGTTGGGCGGGGGAATGGCGGCAAATAGGATCGCACACACCACATGTCCGGGGTCAAGGACAAGGAATCTCGTCCAGTCATTGGGTGGCTGGTTGCCATTAGCCCGGATGACCTTGCCTATCCCGTCGTCTTCCTCCGGAGTTCTGCCGGGAACCCCATGAACATCCATGGTGAAGTTAGGGTACACCAAGAACGTGTCCGTTACAAACTCCCCCTTGTCACGCGCACGGACCTCCTCTGGCCCAATCTTCGACCAAGCCTCAATCCGCTTGTCTTTTTCTTTCTTGTCGATGAATGGGTTGTCTGAAAACCGCAGCACAATCTCATGTACATCCGGCTCTTCGTCGTGCTTCTGGTCCTCGGCCCGCTCAGACATGCGGATTAGTGCGTCGTTCCTGCTATGCGGCCACACAGACCAGATCAACCGCCCCTTCCTGTCAGACAGCCGTGCCTGCCACTCAGAGACGTGCTTGGAGTATTCAATATCTTCGTCGATGTGAATCAGATCAACAGGATCACCCTGCTTCGGTTCAGCCTTGGAGGAGAAGGCGTGGATCTCTGTTCCGTTGACCAGCCTGCACACAGAGAACACTCGCTCTGCCTTGTTCTCCCACGCCCACTGATCCTGACGGATCATCCGTGACGGAACAAGCGGCGGGGCATTTTTTGTCTTTTCCTCGTATGCGGCGTCATATTCCTCCCATGGACGCCATGCCCGCCACTCATCTGTCTTCTCATCCTTGATGATCTGGAACGAACCTTCCTGAAACAACATTCTGTGGATGGTTCCACCGATGTGTCTCTGGTCGTACCCAATCACCCAGATCAGCAGCGGCCTGCCCTTGGGGTACTTGTACGGGATTATGTTGCCATCAGGCCCGGCAATGGTTATCCCAGTGGCTGCGGAAGCTGTCTCAGCAAACGCCGACATACTTTTGCCGGATCGGTTTCCGCCACGGATGATCCTCTCGGACGCAAGAGACCCGTGAAACGTCGCCTGCTTTGGCATCGGCCTGTACAGACGCAGTGCCTCGGATTGCCTACGGCTTTTTTCCGCCGTTACTAGGGCTATCCTGTTTCTTAGCTCTTCGCTTGCTTCCGGCATTCGGTGCCTCTGGTTCTTCGATCATATCCTTGATGAGCTTGGGGTTCTTCGAAAGGAATAATGCGATAATTCCAGTCAACTCACTCTCAAGCTCATCGTCGGTCATTCCCGCCAAGTCTGGCGCACTGTCTCGCTGATTGGTGGACTCTACGATCAGCTTGACAATGGCCATCTTTGAGTCAATTACAGACTTGGAACCGGGACGCTCCACGCGCATGGCGTCGATATCCTGCTTCCACTCCGTACAAAACTGGCTCAACCCCCCATAAAGACGCATCATCTCGGCAGCAACCTCAGAGGTGTGGGGAACCTCAATGCGGTTCCCGCGAATCCCTGAGACCAATGTTGCAAACGCCGTGCGTTTGTCCTTCTCCTTCTTGGACAGCCTCTTTTCTCGGTCCTTTTCTTTCCTGCATTCCTTGCAATGAATGTCGTCTTTGCGGAACTCGGTGACCTCCTTCACCACTCCGCACGTCTGGCACATCTTCCCTTCAAGAAACACGGTACTCAAATCTCCTCCTCCTCATCACGGGCACCCAGCATCGCCCTGATGCCACCCATGCCGCCACCGCCAAGCAGCATGCCGCCAACCGCGCGGGCTGCGTCAGTCTTGTCCAGTCCTTGTCCAGCCTCTAGGTATGTAGCCAACACATCTCTGAGCGTGTCTTCCTCACGCCTCACCCTGAGAGTCGGCCTGTACCTGCGGCGGATGCCGGTGAGCATCTTGTCAGGATCCCACGTCATTATGTCGGAGATGTCGCTGCCCTGCTCTTTGGTGTGGATGAGGGAGTCGTAATCAAGGCTCTGGAGAACCTCGTGTATTTTTTCGCCAGTTTCTGTTTGGTGCCGCTGAAGTGCCAAGTCGACATCTCTGGCGGGAACTTCTCCCACGGGCGGCTCCTTGCCAATCCTTTTGTAAATCCTAGCCGCCTCATCTTGGGAGATTTTCTTGCCTTCTCGGACATCAAGCGGCCTATCAGTCCGGATTCGAGACTTGTAGACCGTGGGATCAAACCCTTCTTCAGGAGTTCTGGCTTTTAAGGAATCTTCTAGGGTCTCCCTCAAAGCTGGTGCTATACGATCTCCGTGTTCTAGTCCTTCGACGGCATCTTCCAACCCTTCTGGGTGCCAACCGTGGTGGTCGACGTATGCATTTTCAAGGTCTTCAAGCCCGTCTAGTGCTTTCTCAAGTCCGGCCCGTTTGTCTCGTTCAAGGAAATCTTCCAGCCCTATCCTGATTTTGGATTCCGGTGTACTTAGCAAGTCCCTTGGGTCTTCGTCAAAGTCGTCAGGATCGACGAACTTGTACTTCTCGGCATGTGAATCCACGAACTCTTTTTCCAGACCCTTGATTGAATCCGCGAGCGAGGTCTTTTCTTCCGGAGTGAATGACTCCCTCTCTGGCCTGAGACGACGGGAGTATCCACGCGCCTCTTTCTCCGTGACAGTGTTGTAGAATCCGGGTCCGCGAGATGACTCCATTCCCTCTACGCCAGACCTCGACAGCCCCCGCGATGTCGCCTCCTCCATTTTCCATATGGGATCGCCAAACTCGTCCAACTCTTCGAAGGGCTTCGCTGTGCCGTGGTGCATGACGCCCCGCTCAACATCCATGCCCCTAACGTCGCCAAGGAGGACATCTAGGAGGCTTCGCTTTCTGGTAGTACCGGGGGTTGCCTCGCGGAATATGTCGCCGCCAATCCCCTCCATCTGCCTTGCAAGGACTTCTTCGTCCATAAGGCGTCTACCAATGGACTCAGCTTGGTGAATACGCTCCGTTGCCCTGTTCCAGTCGTTGAACTTGTCGAGCCTGCGGAGAACCTTCGAAGCAATTGCCCCGCCAGCACCAATGCCTGCACCGACAAGGTTGAGCGGATCGGCAAGGATCTCTAGAAGAATGCCAGAGGTGATGTCCCCGGTGACATCCTCCCCGGTCCTTCGTTCTCCAATGTCCCCACTCAGCGCACCCAAGGTGTACTCTGTTGGGGCAGAGAGCATGTCAAACAAAGACATGGAATGTTCCCGAAAAAAGGGCCGCCGCCCGATCACTCGGAACGGCGGCCCTTATGGTTCCGCTTCACAGACTGATGGTCAGACACCATTCGTCAGGATGTTGACGTTGATGACACCAGTCCCGTTGTCGGAGATCGTTGAGTGACCACCATTGATACCAATGGCGTACAACTGCTCAAGGTTTGACAGACTCGTTTGAGACTTGACGTGACCGTCAGCAGCGGCAGACAAGACAATGGCACCAGCCGCAACTGCACCATCGACAGTACACTTGCACTGGCCTTTGACAACAAGCCAGAACAGGTCGCCAACCGGAACACCGGCTGCCGGAAGGTGGTCATCAACCACACCAGCGGCGCGGGCCTTGAGGCCAATGTCTCCACCAACAACTTCGCGGCCTTCGACAAGTTCCGAACCGGAGGTGGCGTCGGTCTTCCACTTCACAACGATACCCGGCAGAAGTGCTGCTGAGTGTGAGTTGCGAACGAGGATACAGGTGACATTACCACCGTCGCGGCGATTCGTCGTGTCATCCGGGTCAGTGTTCGGGAACACATGAACCGTGCCTTCAAGGTGCTTTCCACCTGATGTGTCAACCGTGCCGCCGTCGAAGAATGTCTTCCCACGGGCAACAGGTGCTACAGAATTCTCAGCCATCGTTTCTTTCTCCCTGTCGCTTTATTCGAAGTTCTTGATCTTGGCGAAGTATTTCGGGTTGTATCGGGCGTTTCCGAAGAAACCAACCATGAACAACCAAGCGTCTGTCTTGATGTCGTACTCGGGGCCACGGCTTGCGAACAGGACGCTGTCCAGAGAAGCAAGCTCCATCTGTTCAACATTGATCCCGTAAGCCGTCCCGGCGGGGACATCAAAATCAGAGGCGATCATCACGCCTTCTTGGTTCAGCGTATCGCTGAAGCCCAGATCCTCGGCTTCCTTGTGAGGAATGACGATCCGCTGCTTCGACGACTGCTTGTTGAGGTAGTCGTAGTACAGGTCGCCAGCACAGAGGTACAGGTCAGGCTTGCTGTCTGTGCCACCCGTGTGGGTCAGCCAGATGGTCGACTGGCGGAAGACCCGCTCGCAGTTGTCGACCCAGTTCTCACTGCCCGTGCCCCAGCCGTTCGATCCCCAGTTCACCAGCTTCGGTGACAGGTAATCGTACTCGGGAGTACCGTTGCCATCCGGCCAATCCTTCGACAGTGTCGAGTTCGGCTGGGTGATGCCAGAGGTGTTGGACCAAGTTCCGCCATCGTTTCCGAGGACAGTTGACTTGCCACCATAGGTGTCACTCGGGCGAACAACCCGGTCGGCGTTGGCAATAGCCGGACTGGTGAGTTCGCCAAGGAACGACTCCAGTCCATGCAGCCGGTTCTCGTTGCCAGAGGCGTAGCCATCAACAAAGAGTTCACCGCAGAACTTGTTGTTGAGGGACCGCATGAGCTTCGGCATGATCTTGTCATACCGCTTGACGATGGCGAGATTGCCATCATTCATCAAACGCTCTTTCTCGGTCATCAGGTCGGTCGCCTTGTACCCACGCCAGTCGATCTTCAACTGACGGTACAAGTCGTAGCGACTGAAGTTCAGAGAACCGCCGTCGCCGTAAGCCTCGACGGGCTGCTCTGCGAATTCAACATCCCAGTTGCATTCGTAGGAATTCTCATTGAAACGAATACGCCCGCGCTTCTGAAGAAGCGACAGGATTAGACGTTTCCGGATCGTGTTGTCGGCGGCTCCACTGAGATACTTGGGCGCAGTGCTGTGGATTACGCCGATCCATTCGTTGGCCATCTGGTGTTCTCCCTAACTAGCCAGTCTGGGGCATGATCCCCATGTTCATCATTTCCGGAACGGCCATGTCAAAAAATGACGATTCACCGTTCTGAGGAATTCCCGCTTCCGCAGCGGATGCGACCGTCGCGTCGTAGTTTGGAGCATACCCTGAACCCTGCGGCAACGCTCTGGAGACAAACGACTCCTTCTGCTGTTGATTGACCTGCTCGGGGGTCATGGGCTGCTGCGTCTCGTATTGTTGCTGTTGCTGTTGCTGTTGGTACTGCTGCAACTGAACATTGTGTTGTAGTAGGCTGTCTCGCTCAAGCATTCCGACCGCATACTGCTGGATTGCTCTTGGGTCTCTCATGCCTGATGAACGAGCCTGCTCAGCATAATTCTTTAGGGCTTGGCCCTGTGGTGTCAGGGACTCTTCCCCTGTCACAGGATCATGCACAATATTGCCTTGCTCGTCAAGATGGTACAACGAAGCTGCGTTCTGGTTCAAGAACTGATCGACCTCTTCTGAATATTTTCTTCGGTCTTCGATCTGAGACACACGACTATCAATCGTGTTTTCAATCCAACCTTGGAGTCCATTCTGCATGAACTCGTATGGGTTCTTCCAGAACTGCTGGCCCTGATCCCTCATCCAGTCCTTGTACTCATTGGCCTTCTGGGCAACAGCCGGGTTCACATGTTCGTTGACTGGAATGTACTGGCCAGACGCTGCGTCGAGGGTGAGCAGATTGTCCCAAGCTGGGTCAAACTCTGGAGGTTGCCAGTTGCCAGCAGGAGCCTGATTGACATCCGTGTAGGATTCCGGAGGCGGCTCAGAGACAGGCTCCCCTTGGGACTGCTCACTGAGATACTTTCTCCCGTACTCGGCAAGCTGCTGCAACTGAGGCAGGTCGGTCAACTGCGACAGGCCAGACTCAATCGTCTCGATGAACTGCTGGTCGTCTTGGAAGTTCTGAACATCGTACCCGCGAGCGGCGAAAGCCTCGCGAACCCCAGCCGCTGCGGTCGGCGGGGCTGGCTGCTGCGTGGCCGCCGCCTCGAACGACACGGGAGGCGGTGGAGCCTCGGTGTTGATCTGCGGCTGCTGAATTTCCTGACCGTTATCTGGCATCGGTGCGTCTGTTGACATTCCCTCGTCTCCTCTTGGTGCCTGATGCTATGGTGTCACACGCTGGTTGTTTCCAGCTTCACCAGCCTCACAGCATGATCCTCTAGTTTTGCTGAACTTTTTTCAACCGCTTTCTCACATTTTTCCACACGGTGGACGAGTGCCTCCAGCTTCGTCATGCCTCTGGCCATGCGGAACATCCACCCAGCGGCGGCTCCGACAACACTAATAGTGATGGCAATAACGGCGATCCAGTTTCCGGGTTCCATCATTTCCTTCTATGCCTTTTCAACATTTTGATAAGGGGCGGATCGACCGCATCGAATGCTCCACCTGCGGCCTCCACCTCTGATGGTGGTGCCCCGGCCCTCTTGAGGGACTCCTGCAAACTGACCCGCCTCTTGGGTGCTTGCGACGGACCCACCGACAGGGTCTTGTCGAACGGAAGCCTGAACGGTTGCTGGCCAGACTCAGAATATCTCGTTCCTGCGTCGGATCTCGGCCTTCCGTGGTCTGTGAGTTCCTGTAAGTACCTCTCCCTGTCTGGAATAGTTCCGATTGTTCTGTTTGGTCCGGGCGAACTTGCGCTAACCCACTTGGCATCCATATACCCAACAAAGTCGTTATCGGCCCACTCGTGTAGCACACCTTCATCAGCAGCGAATATTCCGTTCTTTTTGACAGCCATCCTCTGCTTCTGGAGATACCTTATCGCCTCGTCTCCGTATAACTCATGCAGTCCGTGCTTATCAGTTCTTGTTATTGGCCACGGATGCGATGCGGCTTTCGATCTCTCCATTTCGTGAATTGAGTGCAAAAGGAAATCGTCAAGAGTCTGGGCCGCATGCTGCCCGGCAGGGGTTTCCACGCCAAGTGCCTGCCGCAACCCCTGCTCAACCTCTGGTATGTATTGACGTTTCCCCTCGTGAGCCAAGGAGCCTAGGTATTTGGACTTGTCGCCCCAAATTTCGGTGTCATCCATGGCGTACATCATGTCGCTCTTTAGATCGTCCATGGCCTCGTCGGCACCGAACCAGTGCGATCCCGGTTCTATTTCGTCTGGGTCCATCTCCCACATAATATCTCGCACGTCTTCGTCCATGCCTGCACTTTGGGCATGGTAAGAGAGTGGGTCATCGCCATAGACATCTGATGCCCCCTCGGCTCGTCCAGACTTCATCATTTCATCCATGGACCCTTCTGGGGTGTGTTGTAGGTAATATTTGTTTGCTTCTTCTACTTTGGCAATTCTCTTTCTAGTGCGAGGCAAGTTTGCATACTCGGTGAAACTCAGCCCCTTTGCGGCACCTCGACCACGAGCATGGTATTTGTACAGTTTATTCCAGAACTTGCTCAAGTTTTCCTGCTCTTCGGCGTACCTGCCAATATCGAGTGTTCCCTCGTTGAACTTTTTGGCAAGGTGGGGGTATTTTTTTCCCCATTCTTGCGCGACGGCATGCTGCACATCTTTATCTGTGTGGTCTAGGTGTTTCAGATCCCCCGACGTTACTTTTCTTTTCTCCGCCTTGAGAAGGTCTCCCAAGGACTCGTATCGCGTTGTCTGCTGTCCTTGTCGTCTTCTGTTTGCCTTGTCTAGGTTGGGTCTGTGAACCCACTCAATAGGATCACCGCCCTTGCCAGACTGGCGAGCAGCATCACCTATCGAGTCCAAGAGTACGGCTCGACCTTTATCAGAGCCGTGCTTCAGAAGACCCTCCAGAACTACACTGGGTCCGGTCGGATCAACACCGGAGACATGCGCCACCGTGGAAGCCACCTTGGCTGCCTCGGGTCCAGCCATCGTCGCGCCCTTCAGACCGGCAAGAGCGGCAGCACCAGCAGCCATCCCGCCCATGGCCTGCCTCCTGCCGGGATCGAACTCTCCAGTCATTCGGTTGAACAGAGTATCCCTTGCAGGGGTGTGGAGGTTTCGGAACTTGGCGATATCCTCCAGAGACCCTGCGCCTCTAGCCATCCGCCCGCCCTGAACCAGCTTCGTCAGGGCACCAACCTCGAACAGGTTCAGCGGGTCGTAGCCAATCGACTCAGCGAGGTTCGGCCTGTTGGTCACCCTGTCCCTATAGGCAGACGCCTCTTCTGGACTCCAGATCCCGAGACCCTGCGCATACATCGGAACGTAAGTTCCGGGCAAGTCTCTACGAAACGGCTTTGCAACATTCTCTTCGTAGTCTTCGGCCAGAGTCCCCAGCCCACCCGTGGCTGTGCCTTTCTCTGTGCCAAGCATCTGGCCCAAGTCTCTGTTCAACTTGTCTGCGGCGCGAAACATCGTCGGCCTTGGTTCGCCGCCATGGAATGGATCTGTGTGCCTTTCCTTCTCGTTGATGTTGAGCATGTCGAGGACAGGGTCAACCAGTTCTCCACGAAACATTTCATACAGAGTTGGGTCACCGCCCCTGTCCGTCCTCCTGCCCGGATCTCTCAAGTCCTCCTTATCAACAATCTGGAACGGCATGAGGCCATACTTTTCCGTTTTGAAAAGAGGCCACGATTCCCTGACTTTCTGACGCTGCTGGACCCCCAGACTTTGGAACCAGTCTTTGGCGGCCTGCTCGCTCCCCAGACCCATATCCCTCGCCACACCAGAAAAGTCGACACCGTGAATTGCGTCTCGCGTCCTGTCGTAACGGAACGCTTCCCGGTCAGCCACCTTGGAAAATTGCGGCTGCCCCTCACCTCGCGTGACATACCTCGGGGTGTGGTAATCACCAGTAACGATATCACGATAGGGATTAGCCACACCCTGCCCCTTGCATTCACTCTTGCGTTACTATATAGTCTTAGCCCAAAGGCCCGGAGGTGGTTCCGGGCGCAACGAAAGATATGGAGAAGGGCATGGACATCAACAACGTAACACTAACCGGCACTGTGAGCAAGAAAACCTTGAGGGCTGTCGGTGCCAAGGACACGCCCCTGCTGGAGATTGTGCTTGAGCAAGAGATCAAGGACTGGCGGGGACAGCCGACAATGCAACCGGTCATCGTGCAGAAGCTCGGTCGTCAGGCCGAGGAGTACGACGTGATGGTCAAGGAGGGGCAGAAGGTTCGTGTCGACGGAAGTCTGGACGGCAGGAAGTGGGAAGACAGGATCTTCATCAACTGCACGGTCCAGAGAATCACTGTCGAGGACGAAGCTCCTGACAGTGAGCCTGCTATGGACCAGCAGCAACTTTCCGGGTTCAATGACGAGGAAGTCCCGTTCTAACTCTTGCACCGGTTTTGGCAGGTTTCCGGACAACAAAAAACCTGCGACGGCAAGCGGGATAGAACCCGCCTGTTCTGGTCCCGCCACAGGAAGCCATGCCCTCGCTCCCTTCCTGTAGTCAGGCAGGTGTCCTTCCTTTGTGCCACAAGGGGGCCAAGGTTCGTCATGTCGAAGGATCGACCAAACGGCCCCCATGGGTATTCCCCCACGCCGGAAGAGATACGCAGAATCTGCGCCGAGATCCGCGAGGAGTGGACAGAGGAGCGGTGGTCCCGAGAGGTCGGACCCACCCCATGGTCTGTCCCGGCGTCAGTGGACCCAGTCCGAGAAATGACCAAACCGAGAGGAAGACGGTGACAGATCAAACATTCCACACAGCCCTCAAAGAGATGGCTGAACTGCACGACAAGAAAAACCTAGACTACGGAACCGATGAAGACCCCTTTGCAAACGTAAGAGCAAGCGAAGAGTTTGGAATCCCGGCATGGCTTGGAGCCATCGTCAGGGCTAATGACAAGATGAGCAGACTGAAAACATTTGCCAAGAAGCGGCAACTGGCCAACGAGTCCGTTGAAGACAGCCTTCTGGATCTGGCCAACTACGCTGTGATTGCGCTGGTGTTGTACAGACAAGCGGAGGCAATTCATGGAAGAGAGGCCCCGGAGGTCAACGGCTAAGAAGCCTTGGTCCGAACGAGAAGTTCAAACACTGCTGGACATGCGCGCCGACGGGCATTCTGCGCCACAGATATGCGAGCATCTTGGCCGGTCCTACAACTCTGTCAAAAACAAAATTCAATCTGTGGCCCGAGACAACGATGGTGTTGTCCCGAAGCCGGATCTCACAAAGAGTGACGACGAACGGTTCGAACACGCGACCAACAACGACACCGCGACAATCACTTCGATCTCGTCCAGAATCAAAACTCCAGACGAGGCACTGGAGTACGGGAACATTGACACGACGATCTGGGAGATCGAGCGTCAGGTTCTGAACTCGTGGGAGTCTGCCTCCAAGATCGACGGCGCGATAACCACGACCACCCTCTGGCAGGTCAAGCTCTGGCTGAGACGGCGGGCACCCAAGCACATCACTGATGGGCTGGAGTCACTGTTCAAAAGAACCCCCGCACGCGCAGCCAAGCCCAAGCAACGCGACTCCAAGGCAGACCCCCACATGCTGGAGGTCTCCGTCTTCGATGCCCACTTCGGCAAGCTCTGCTGGCAAGCCGAGAAGTTTGACACCAATGTTGCAGAAAAAGTATTCCTGAACGCTGTCGACGACCTCCTCTCCAAGACCAACAACTGGGATGTAGAGCGGATTTTGTTTCCCATCGGGAACGACTTCTTTCAGGTCGACAACTGGCGGGGAACCACCACGAAGGGAACCCCCGTCGACACAGATCGACCGTTTGCCCAAGTGTTCGAAGCCGGAACCATGGCCATCGTTCACGCCGTGGAACGGTGTCTGGATGTCGCACCCGTGGAACTCCTCTGGGTGCCCGGCAACCACGACACGTCCACCTCGTGGTATATGACACGCTTCCTCGCTGCGTGGTTCCGCAAACAAGACGACGTGACCGTCGACAACGATCCAAGACCACGCAAGTACCGACACTACGGCGTCAACCTTATCGGCTTCACACACGGTAACGAAGAACAACACCGCGACCTGCCAGCCATCATGGCCGCAGAAGTCCCAGAACTCTGGGCAAACTCACGCTGGAGGGAATTCCACCTCGGACACTACCACCGGGCAAAACAACTCGTCATAAAAAACACCGACGAGTTCTCCGGTGTCCGGGTTAGAGTCCTCCCAAGCCTTTCCGGAACCGATTCTTGGCACTTTGCCAAAGGATACGTCGCAAATAAACGCGCAGCCGAAGCCTACCTCTGGTCAAAGGCTGAAGGGTACTCCGGACACTTTTCATCCAACATTAGGTGAGAAAATGGACATCATCGTCTTCGTATTTGCGCTCTGCGCCATTGCCGCCGTTGTCTCCTGCTTGGGGGATGTCTGGGTCAAGTGAGCGATATGTGGGGGTGACATAGCCTTCCCGGCCCACTTGCGGGACAATAAGGTGTCTCACTCACACATGGAGGTGGAGTTATGAACCTTGTTCAGGTCGCACACCACATTGACCCCAAAGCTCTCGAACTTGTCCGAGAACTTGGCCTTGTCGCTGCCGGTGTTGTCATTTTCAGTACCGTTGTTCTGGCTCTCAGCAGGCGAAAGTAACTAAATCGCTGCTGGACAGACTACGATACCCCTCACAGGCCCATATTCGGCTTGTGGGGGGTTTTCTCGTGGTACACGGGGTATTTGCTCAAAAAAATACGCCAGACGCTGTAGGTAGCGTTCTCATGCGTGTATTGGTTTTGGTGAAAAATTCCACGAGCGTTAGATATACCTATAGGGGCCGCCGAAGGGGGCCGGGCCGGGGGTGCCAGACAACCACAAGTGGTTGTATGGCACGGGTTTGCAACAATGCTTACCGAACGGTAAGCATTGTCTGGGGTTCGTCTCCCGTTAGGAGACGCCGGTTTCTCCTGCTGGCTGGTAGCTTGCTACCAGAACTTTGGCTTGACCTCGCCTCCCCACTCAGCAAGCTGAGTGAATGTGAACTTGCTAGCAAGTTCAAAGATTGGTCGATGGTCTCGCTGCCTCGCTGCTGCGGCTCTCGCCTACGCCTACATGTGTACATGTACATGTACATGTACGCGCGCCCGCCGGACTTCGCGCTGCGTACGCGACCCCCCTTCGGCAACTATTTTCCCAACATTGTCGATTTTTTAGATTACTTTGTAATCTATGAGAGAAAATCCGGTGATTCTTGGGTCGCGCGTGCTTGGGTACACGCCAAGTCCTGACCTGCCCGCCTTGCCAACCGCCCACCGGACGGAGTCCTTGCGCGGGGTTGGAGGATTTGCCCTCACTCCCCTAAAGGGGAGTGGGTGTAGAACCCTCCCCACTAGTGGGGAGGGTTCTATATCTCTCTTCTTCTCTCTTTTTTCTTTCCCTCTTCCTCGTCGCTTCGCTCCTCGTCATTTAAAAGGGAAAGAAAAAAGAGAGAAGAAGAGAGAAATGAGGATTTTTGCCGATTCGATCCGAGTCGGCTTCACCAACTGGCCTTGTGCCGAAGGAGCTTTGCTATGCTGCTGAATTTCAGTGCGACCACCGAGGACTTCGTGTCTCTTCCAGAGACCGTCACCCCAGCACCGGCCAAGCCGGTCAGTCAGACCCGTCGTCGAAGGACGACCAAACCCAATCGGAGGACCACTAAAGTGGTAGAGAAAACCGAAACCCCGAAACCGAAACCGGCACCGGCACCGGCACCTACGCCGGAACCACCCAAGGTGGTGGCGATCCCACCCAATGCTTCTGTCGAAGCTGCTGAGGCTTTGGCCGACGACCCCACAAGTGGGGTCACGGCTCGAATGTTCCGAGAATGGTACGAAGCTCATGCCGTGAAGACCCCGCGACAGCAGAAAGCTGCTGTTCCGGTGTCTGGCTGGGAGGTCACTGACCGGGGTCGAGTCAAGCACACCCTGAAGGGTGAGAAGCGGGCAACCAGCAAAGCTGGTGAAACGGTGGATCGGATACTCAAGCGGCTCGACCCTGCTGAGTATGTGTTCTTGGTTCAGCAGCTTACTGCTGAACTGTGTTCGGATGCACCGATCTCTACAGAGATCCGTGTCGGCAAGAACGGAGACTACGAACACTCCACTTGTGGAGCCGTGACCGTCCCCTCTGGGGAAGCGGCTCAGAAACGGATGTGGGATCGGCTCGAAGCGGCTCAGCTTGTTGCTGAGCAAATGCAGAAGATGGGACTTGTCAGCTAACGCTGACTGGGAAGCACTTGCCCTGCCTCTGGCAGGGTGGGTGTGATCCCTCCCGCATCCTCAGCTTGCTGAGGGTGTGAGGGGTTTCACACCTTGGACCTAGGTCCACATTTACGGAGAATTGCTATGATGCCACGTTTCTTGACCATCGAAGACCGTAGGAACTTCCTCCATGGGGAGGAATGCGCCGAACTCACACCAGAGGTGTGGACCACGCTAAGCCCTGAAATCAGGGCAGTGATGGAGCTTCCAGTCGGCCAGAGATCCGACACTGAGCCACCTATGGTGGCAATGTCTGACGCTGACCTTAGTGAGGTCAGTGAGGGGCTTGTCAAGGCTTGGGACAACAGTGAGCAAGCCAAGACGAAGGACTTCGTCTGGTAGGCGAGAACCAAGACCATAGGGCATGGAGTATCGTGGTATTGGAATGCCACCAGTCTAGACTGGTAAGTGCGCCAATGTAATGCATCCCACCACTCCGTGCCCTATGGCACCTTGGTGCCACGATGGGGCCAACCTAGTGGAAAATCCGTACATACAAGAGGCAAGTGGCTTGACAGCCAGAAACGCACACGTTACGATCCTGCCCCCTCGCATCAGTCTCATGGACCATGAGACCGGGGGGAGACAGCCAGAGAATTGGATGTGGTGGCCCACCTCACCTCAAGGGGGAGTCTTACGACCCCTTGAGGTGAGGGGGGACACAACAACACCGAACCGGAGGACAGCGACGATGCCAGCCACCAAACAACTGCGACTCTCATTCCCCGAACGGCAACTGCTGTTGCCTCTTACTGATCCGGTGGATCAGCCGAGCAACATCGGTGAGGATCTTGTCGACGTTGTCGACTTGAATGCTGACGAATTCATCGTGGTCCTTGCCTTGCCCCCTGCGGACCCCGGACATTGCAAGTCCACGGCAATGGAGGACTTCGCCAAGCAAACCGGGGTGCCAATTGTTCAGCTTGCTCACGACCACGATGCCGAGATCGACTTCTAATCAGACCACCATGGTGGTCACAACCAAGTGGAGGATTTTGCGATGAATGTTCACACTACCAACGCTGTTGGTCGAGTCACCTACTGGTCCTGTTCAGAGGTGGACAGGGACAGCCTCATAGAGGCTATTGGGGAGGGACTGAAGTCCCACGTTCCCAAGAATAGGACGGACGATTCTGCCTTGAATGCTGCCTTGGCAGCATACTGTATCTTCCTTCGGGGGGACTCCGAACGGGACTACATTGTCCAGCCTCACACCGACCGTTCGAAGAACGGATTCGAAGTGGCACTGGTCAAACGGAATGATGCCATCAACGAGTACGAACCGCTGTTCACAGCGAGATGTACCAAGTCCAACGGTGTCCTCACCGGACTTGCAATAGTCCCTGCAAGGGACATGGATGGCAACGAAGTCCACCCAGTGGACAGGGCAATGATTGCCGAACACTTTGTGGCATACAAACGGATGCTGCCACAGCATGCTGTCGGTGCTGCTCTGAAGAGCATTGCCACCACAGTCTGTGACGGTGTCAGTCTCCGTCCCACTGGTGGGATCTACAGTATTCCACCCCATAGGGTGGAGATGTGGAGAGACATTGCCGACAAGTTCGAGTCTGTTGGCGAAGGTGTCTGTGTTTACCAACTCGAATACGAGTTCGACGAAGATGCTGTCCGTGCTGTCAGAGATGCTCTGACTCACGAAGTGAGTGTTGAAGTGGACCGCATCACTGATGCTGTGTCCGATGGACAAGGCAAACGTGCCTTGACCAACCGCAAAGCTGAGTCTGTTGCCCTTCGACAGAAGGTGAAGCGTTATGAAACGCTACTCGGTGAGACGCTTACGGCACTGGAAAGTGCTGCCAAGCAAGCGGAGGCCACTGCTGCTACGGCACTGTTGGCCGAGATGTGAGACCACTACCTCACCTCATCCTCAAGGGGGGGGAGTCTTACGACCCCCCTTGAGGTGAGGGGAGGGAGTGTTACCTGTTTCGAGTTTCGATTTTGGAGTTTGCTACCATGGTTCGTCACGACAATGCTGCATTTTTCTTGATGGCACAGACCCAGATCGGGTCGCCCACTGGTGGTGTGATCCCTTATGGGATTGCTGACCCCGGTGCTGGCAAGTCTCGTGTAATTGAGGCGTTTGCCAAGGCAATTGGTTACAGTTGTTATCAACTGTTGGGAACCCAGAACGACCCGGCAGAAATCAAGGGTTTCCCTGAAACCGCCGAGACAGTGACGGTGTACCCTGATGGCCGGGAAGAGACGAAGGTGTTCGTCTCAATTGTTCCGCCGAAGTACGCTGTTGACGCTGCCGAGAAGCCTACGCTTCTGTTCAACGACGAGCTTGGTTCCTGCCCTAGGGCAGTGCAAGCGGCACTGCTGTCGGTCTTGACCGAACGGAAAATTGGGGACATGAAACTCCCTGATGACACCATCTTGGTTGCTGCTGGCAACCCAGTCGAGTCCGCTGCCAACGGTGTACCGTTGGAAGCACCGATGGCAAACAGGATGTACCACCACAAGTGGTCCACTCCATGGCAGACTTGGGAGCAAGGCTTGCTCAACGGATTGGAGTTTCCCAATCCCGAGTTCACCAAGTTGCCAGCAAGCTGGCGAACCAACCTTCCTCTGATCGGCAGCCAAGTGGCTGCCTTCAGGAAGCGTAAGCCAGAGGCTTTCGAGATGCCGAAGGATGACAACGGTAAGTTGTCTCGGTCTCAACTGTCTGGACCATGGCCAAGCATGAGGACTTGGACCATGTATGTCGAAGCTGCTGCTGCTGCTGAAGCAGCGTATCCCGGTGACGAATCGCTGAAGCGAGAGCTTTGCGAAGGTCTTGTCGGGAAAACCTATGCTCTCGAATTCTTCGAGTACCTTGACCAGTTGGATCTGCCCGACCCTGAAGCAATGTTGCTTGAGTTCATGTCGGCAGCCAAGGCTGGTCGCCAAGCAGACTACGACCACCCCGGTCGTGCTGATCAGGTCCAAGCCATGCTTGGTGCTGTGACTGCAAGGGTTCTTGCAGACAAGAACAGGCCACGATGGGATGCTGCTTGCAGCATTCTGTCGGCAGCAGCATCACACGACAAGGAAGTGTCCTTGTCTTGTGCTGGTCCCCTGTTCCGTATCGACGAAGTCAAGGACGGGAAGTGGTCTGCTGATGAGCAGTTGACACACGATGTGTGGAACCTGTTCGGTCGTTGTCTCGAAGAGGAAAACGGTGCCAAGTAATCACTTGGCTGGACACCAACCAACAACGAAGTGAGGACAATACTGTGTTGAAAACACAAACCGGTGACTACACCATGACTGAAGTCCGGTACAAAGCACACCGCTTGATGCCGTACCTCAGCAAGCTGACGATGACGATGCCGGTCCTTGAAAGACCGGGAATCGAGACGATGTGTGTCGACCAGTACGGCAGGATTTACTACGACCCTGTCGTACTGGGACAGTGGACACTCGAAGAGTGTGCTGCTGTGCTGCTTCATGAGGTGATGCACTACCTGTTGCGTCACCACGAAGTGGTGAAGATGTTCCTTGGTGAGCAGCCTTCGGATAAACAGTTCCACTTGTGGAACATTGCAACGGACTTGGTTATCAACCAGACCCTACGGCAGACGAAGTCCCGACCTGATCCCAACCAGAGAACCAAGGTTCTCAAGGTAACATTGCCGGAAGGTTGTTACCTTCCCGAGAAGTACGGGTTCGATGCTGACTCCAACATGACAGCCATCGAATACTACCGTGCCCTTGAGGAACAAGGGGAAGAGGAACCACCACCGCAGGGTGAACCGCAGGGTGGTGACCCTCAAGGGGGTGAGGGTGAACCGCAGAGTGGTGACGGACCCTCAGAAGAGGGTGAGTCTGAGCCGCAAGGTGGTGAGGCAGAGGGTGAACCCTCAGAAGAGGGTGAGGGTGAACCACAAGGTGGTGGCAGTGGGAGTGGTGATGAGGAATACACCGGACCCAAGCCACCGTTCGGTGGATCGGCAGCCGATGGAAAGGAACGTCCTTGGGAACAAGGACCACCCAGCGAGGAAGAGCCGGGGCTGTCTGAGAACGAACGGGATATGGTTGAGCGACAAGTCGCTAGGGACATCAAGGAACATGACGAGAAGAATGTTGGTGATGTTGCTGGCAACCTTGCTCGGCATGCCGAAGAAATCATCCAGCCTAAAGTGAATCCTCTGGATGAACTGACTGCTGCTTGCCGATATGCAGTGAACACCAAGCGTGGCTACGGTGATTACACTTGGGCTAAGCCCAACCACCGGCAGCCGACTGGCATGAGACTGCCAGCCTACATCGAACCAACCCCGTTGGTTACGGTGATCGTTGACACCTCTGCCTCTATGTCAACCAAGGAACTTGGTCAAGCACTGGGAGTGGTTGGCGAAGTGGTGAACGACATCCCTGAAGGGGTGACTGTTGTCACCGGAGATGTCTGCAAGGCTGAGTGTGACAAAGTGTTCCGTCCAGAACAGGTTGTTCTGGCAGGTGGTCGTGGCACCGACATGGGACGGATCGTTGAAGATGTCATGGATGACAGGAACCCACCCGATGCAGTGATTGTTATCACTGACGGTTACACTCCTTGGCCTAGCCAAGAGATTGATGCCGAGATGGTGGTGTGTCTGACTGAGTCAGGCAGGAAGTACCGAGTGCCCGACTGGGCAAAGACTGTTGTGTTGGAGGAAAGATAGATGGGTTGTGGCCTGCCAATCTGCTACTGCGAGGAGTGTTTCCCAGAAGACGATGAGAAAGGGGAGGACAAGTAATGGCTAAGCGTAAGGCTAAGCCTTCACTGGAAGCAGAGTTGCTTGCAGTT